>TARA_R110002096_G_scaffold436105_1_pt1 | contig 208488 bp, 182 predicted proteins | sample TARA_R110002096 | Tara Oceans TARA_R110002096 (sample SAMEA4397295) | marine metagenome | biome: Polar Biome; feature: [DCM] deep chlorophyll maximum layer (ENVO:01000326); material: water (ENVO:00002006), including particulate matter (ENVO:01000060) such as... | depth 35 m
CCGCTGCCTACATTTCTCTTTCTATCCAACAATGTCAAAGATCAAAATTCTTGCGACACAAAAAAACACTTCAGAGCCCGTCCAATTTGACGGGCTTTAAAAAGCAGCTCCAGTGCATCGGTGAAGCGCGTTATATGGGAACTAATCTGACTTGTAAACAATAAAAATAAAAAAAAGTCATTTTTATTACAAAACCCCAGTAACACTACAAAAACAGCACCTTAGCAAAGGACTTACCACCACCACTTTAACCATTTAAAAACCCAATAAATAAACAAATACCCACCCAAAAAAGAATCCCCCAACAATACCCCAGACCAATTCACCCATTCCCACCATTTATGATCCAACCCAGGCACCTACCTCATCGCTCAAATAGAAAGACCCCTATAAGTCGGCCCTGAGTTGAGACCTGCACCGCCGTGAAGGTGCCATTAGCCTAAGCGCAAGCGCCGGCGCTTGAGGCGAAACATAAAAACAAAGCGGGTGATAGGTTATTGGTAATTGTGATCCTGTTGAAGCAAAGTCAAATTGCTCTTATCTAAAAAATTCAACGTCCGCTTTCGACCCAAAGCGGACGTTCATAACTTGTAAAATTTGGATAAAATTGCACAGCTTCATCAATTGATATACAATCGCTCTAATAGCAAAAGTTAGCTTACTGGGGACATTAAAAATTGCTCATTAAAATCTTTGCATTATGCATTATATTATCGACTAATTCCTTAGCTCATGCTGATATTGAGAGAGCATTAGAATTGCATTCTCAAGGAAGGCTTAAGGACGCCTTGCCAGAATTCGTGAAAGAAGCCGAGAATGGCAATGTAATTGCTAAATATTATCTTAGTCAAATATATATGTCCTCTATGTCCCGCACACCTGTAAATGAAGCCAATGCTAATAAGTGGGAGGCGGCAGCTTATAATGAATTTTTAGAATTGGCTCATAATGGTGATGAAGAAGCACAATACTATTTAGGTCTCATGCATGGTGAGGGCCATCGCGCTGACAGTGCTTTAATTGACTTAGATCAAGCTCTTTACTGGTTTAAATTGGCATCAATAAATGGACATAGTGAAGCTTCGTTGTGGTTAGGAATGTATTACGAAAATGCTGGCCAAAATATTAGTGAAGCTATTAAAATGTATAAACTTTCCGTAAGTCAAGGCAATGTCTTTGCTGCAGGTTCACTTGGTATAATTTTTAAAAACGGCAAAAGTAGTGGTGGTGTTAGAGATAAAGAGAAGTCTCTGCAGTGGTTTGCTAGAACAATGGAGATGTGGGAAACACAAATAAACCCTAGTTATGAAATGCGGCGTGGGGCTAGTGATCTATTTATGTTAATTGCAAAAAGTTATCTTGATTTAAACGATGTGGAAAAGAGTTTAGAAACATATAGTAAATCCGCAGAACTTGGAAATTCACAGTCTATGACAGAACTTGCTATTCTATATATGCAAGGTGCGATAGTTGAAATAAATGAAGATAAGGCTGTAAATTGGCTAGTTCGATCTTATGAAAAACAGCAGCAGGATCAGTTAATAGATCAGATAGAATATGAAAGCGAATTCGGCGCACCACTGGATAATAATGGTTTTCTATATAATGAAAACCGAAGAGCAATCTCAGAAAGTATAATAGATATCGTTGTAAGTAATAACTTCAAGAGTGTCTCCGATCCAATTACTCAAAACGATTTGGGAAATTATTATATAAACCAAGCAGAGTATCATAAAGATTACTATGGGAACGGTCTACAGAATTATCATAATGCGCTTTCCTGGTACTTACGTGCCGCTAATCAAGGTCTTATAAAAGCTTATCATAATTTAGGCAGAATGTATGATGAAGGTAAAGGAATTGGTGCCGATTACGCAGAAGCATTGAAATGGTATAAACTTGCTGCAAAAGAAGGGTATATCCCTTCTCAAAATAATCTGGGTGTAATGATAGCCAATGGTCGAGGCACCGATCAGAAATTAAATATTGCGTACAATTGGTTTAAGAAAGCAGCCAATGCCAATGATTATTTTGCACAGGTAAATTTAGGTATGATGTTTGGTAAAGGCCTTGGCGTAAACCGGAGCACTGAGGAGGCTGGAAAATGGTTTCGAAATGTTCTTAGCTCTAGGTTCTCATCTGAAAACACAATTCATAAAGATTAGGTTCATCAGCCAGTGAATGTTATTCAATCCAATGTCCGCGTTGGGTCGAAAGCAGACATGCAAAAACCCTATCCCCTGCTTTGTTTTTATGTCCCACCTCAAACGCCGGCGCTTGCGCTTAGGCTAACGGCACCTTCACATTTGAGCGCGCCGACACGTCGGGCCGATTTACACAGATCGAAGCACATGACAGATTTATAAGGCGGCTTGGTCTGGAGCATAGTTGGCACCGCCTTGCTGTCTGTTAACCCCATATAATGTGAGTTACCCCTGGCCGAACCAAAGATAACTCACACATATCATACGCTTTAAAACCGTGTTATGAGCTTAACATATACATTCCTTCCCGGCTCATTAACTTGTACCTCTGTTGCGTCCAGCAGGTTTGAGCGCGACATATGGTCGGCAAAATGTTTGTCAAACAGGTTTTTAACCCCGACATGAATATCAATCATATCTGAGAACCTGTATTTCGTTGCCAGATTAACAATAGCATAGGCAGGGGTTTCTCTTGGGTCGCGTCCTGTCGCTATCATCGGGTTCATATCGACCCTTGTCTGTTTCACGGCATAAAGAAGTGACGCGGAATGGGTCCAATCGCCCTGGTGCCAAACTGTTGTCAGGCTGCCTTGCAGGGGCGGGATTTGCGCGAGAGGCGCTTCGCTGTCTCGATCGGTGCCGCGTACGAATGCAGAATTAAATTTTAGGGTCACATTATCGGTGACAAGCCAGTCCCCGGCAATTTCAAAGCCGAGTAGCTGAGCGCTTATGTTGCGGTAGACATCGGCCATGGGCGCGGTGACAAAAATACCCGCTTGACCATTGGCTTCCCCCCGGGCGCTGTCCCGAAGGATGAAATCATCAACCCGATCGGCGAAGACGGTGAAGGAAAGGTTGACATCATCGCTCGCAAAGCTGCTGCCAAAATCCATTTGATAGTGTTTTTCCGGTCTTAATGAAGGATTGCCAATCCAACTGCTATTAATTCCGCCCATCATCATAATGTTTGACATGCCGCGCTCGGTGGCATCCGCAGTGCGAGCAGATTTGCTTAGCGAGGTGAAGAAAGACCAGTTTTCACTGGCTTGCCACTCGCCGCGGACAAGGCCGGAAAGCTGAAATTCATCAGCATTCGTCGCCGTGAGGTGATAATAGTTCATATATGTCATATTTGCCGACACCGCCATCACAGGCATCATGCCCATCATGGTATTTGTTGTTCTCTCATCGGCGCGGTTAAAGTTCACCTGTGTTTTGTCACCGCGCAGGCCGTAGGTTATGGCAACACGCTCATTGAGTTTTTGCGTACGCTCTGCGCCAAATCCAAAGATTCTTGTGTGAATGTCGGGCCATAATATGGACGTTGTTCTATCCAGTGTATCGGCGGTCATCCCGGTAAACCGCGACCCGTCATTGACCGTGTCACGGAAGTCCGCAACCAGCGTCCATCCCATATCAGCAATGAGGACATCGGCTTCAACCTCTGCGTAGAAGGCTTTCGAGGTCGTTCTTGATTGTTGTTTCATTCCCATATTTGGACGGAAGGAAAAATTATCCATAAAATGGCGGGTCTTTGAATAGGATGATTGCAGGCGAACGGCTTCAAGAAATCCTGAATATATTTTTATCTCGCTCCTTAATCTGAAGGTATCGCCGCCAGACAGAGTGCTGTCCATGCCGGCGCCGGGGAAAAGGGCATCGGTCATTTTATTCCAGTCATAGCCAAACTGAAGATAATTTCCTTCTTTGTTCATAAGGGTGACGGCGCCGCCAAGCGCATAGTCATTAAAGGCGCTGTTGACTATATTACCGTTACCGTCTTTATAATTGTCGGCTTGTTGTGAGCTGCCCCAGGCTTCCACCGCGAGGCCGCCCTTGCCAACGGCGGTACGGCCGAAGGCACGCCTCACGTTGCCGTTGCCCTCATATCCAACACCGTAGAGGTTCTTGCCCCATAGGTTTGCGTCATATTCCGGTATATTTCGTTCATATTGAATGAACCCGCCTGATGCGCCGGGGCCATTTAGAACCGATTGATAGCCCTTCACTACGATCACTTTGTCGATCAGGTCGACGGCGGCGTAGGTGCTTGGGGTATCCATGCGGTTGGGGCCAGACCCCATTTGCAGGCTTCCGTTATTAAGGATGGAAATCTGCCCTTGTTGTTGCCCTCTGATAACGGGCTCCAAAGAATGGCCGCCAAACCGTCCCGCGGAAATTCCCGGAATTTGCCTTAGAAAATCCGCGCTATCGGCGGCGGGTGGTGCCGGAATTGGCGAAGGGTAATTTTTAGGGGCTGCGGGTAATGCGACCACCTCAATAACGTCGATATTTTCGTTTTTAATTTGCTCGCTCTGCTGCTGGTCATCATTGCTCGACGCGACGGCCGGCATACTGTGCAGAGCAACCATGATGGCACTCGTAAATAGTCTCATGTGATTAGTCCTATATATTAACTAAAAAATATTAAGCACTCGCTTCCCAACCAAGATGGAAAACAAGCTTGATAAAGTTTAAGTAGATAGGACGGCAGGGGGGGGCAAGCGTCAGTGGGCGGAGCCATTTGCGAGGATAATGGTTTGATAAAACAAAGTGATACTCAATTTCATCAACGGTTTTACGCTGTTCTTGACCGTTAAAGTCGTGGTGAGCGAGAATAAAACTGCTGGCGGATAGACAATTATCGCACTTGGCAATAATAGCGTCGCCGTCTTCTGTATTATATCTGTCCGCTCCACACAGAATTGTCGCCAGCGATGCGCGGGCGAATTCCGGTATTTCAGCATATATTTTTGATATTTTTAACTGATTTTGATAATGATTGAGCATCATTTGGCCGTGAGCCAATGATTGCAAAACCATAATGGTTGCAAGAATCACACTAGGTAAGTGTCTTATAAACTTTTTAATGTTTTTCACTTTTGAAATTCACAACCTTAACGCTTCAACTCGACTTTTTTATCACGTCTGCAACAGCAGAAACGAAGTAATAATCCCAAACTTTCAATTTGTACATAGCTATATAGAAAATTATCAATCACGGGGGAATGATCAAAATCAATTCTTACCCGACTAAAGGATGCGTATTACGTTCTTTAAAAAGTATTAACCATGCTCTGATATACAATCATCCATGAAAATAAAAAAATTGCCCCTTGATTTAGGGGCACGTCTTTTTTAAAACAAATTTCAGTTATAGTACCCTTTAAGTAGCAGTTTATGACAGACAGGCATTATAAGGAATTTAATATCAAAGACTATATCCTGCATATTTATAGAGATTACAGGCGTTATGTTTACGCCGGTGCGTTCTTTATTTTCGGTCTAAGCCTTGGTTTAAGTAATTTGCTTTTCACGGGCGGCGACGATGTTCCCGAAACCACGAGTGAAGCTGTGTTCGAGGAGATGGCCACTGCAGCGCCCACGGAACCGGGAGCCCCAGCACCAAAAGCACCCCGCGAAACAACCATTAGTAACACCCCTGGCGACGCGCCGATTACATTGGCCGAAAGCCTTGAACTCATCGAAGAGGGCGAGGGCGAGGTTGTATTAAAAGAAATCCGCATAAAACGCGGGCAGGGATTGATGGACGCGCTTGTCGATAGTGGTGCGGACCGCAGTGATGCGTTTAACGCCATTGAAAGTTTAAGCGATCATTTTAATGTCCGCCGCATTCAGGTTGGCCAGAAAATAGACCTTTCCTATACGCCGGACGGCACGTTAGAGCGGCTTGAGATGCAAAAGGATTTTGATCACCTTATTGTTGTTGAGGGCGACGCCGGAAATTATGAGGGGGCCACAGTCGAGCTGCCGAGCCAGATTATTACCCGCCACGCGTCGGGGATCATTGATGACAGCTTGTTTCTTGCGGCACAGAGGCAAGGCCTGCCGCAAATTGTCATTGTCGACCTTATCCGGATATTCAGTTATGACGTTGATTTCCAGCGTGAGATCCGCAAAGGCGACCAGTTCGAGATTTTTTATGAACGTAAAATATCAGAAGACGGGCGCCGAGTTCAGGAAGGCAATATATTATTTGCCAAGCTTACGTTAAGTGGCAAGGAAATTGGTCTTTATCGCCACACGCCGTCCGACAAGGATTTCGCGGATTATTTTCATGAAGACGGGCAAAGCTCAAAGCGTGCGTTGATGAAAACGCCCATAGAAGGGGCGCGGCTTTCCTCTTATTACGGGAACCGCAAGCATCCTGTGCTTGGTTATAACCGTATGCACAAGGGACTTGATTTTTCTGCGCCGACGGGTACGCCAATCATGGCCGCCGGTGACGGCGTTGTCGAGCGCGCGAGCTGGTATGGCAGCTTTGGCAATTATGTGCGTATCCGCCACAACGGAACCTACAAAACCATCTATGCCCACATGAGCAAATATGGTCGCGGTATTAAAAAAGGTGTGCGGGTTCAGCAAGGCCAGATCATTGGTTATGTTGGCGCCACCGGCAGGGTTACGGGTCGCCATCTGCACTACGAAGTGTATATGAACGGCTCACAGGTAAACCCGCTTGCGCTCAAAATTCCGTCCGGTATTAAGCTTAAAGATCAGGCATACCAGGAATTTGAAGTGGTGATGGAAAACACCAATCAGCTGATTGACCAGACCAAGTCGCATATTTTACTCACCCGGGATATTACTGGTGATGAGGCGTCCGTTAGCCCATAATGATCATCGAAGCGCTTCAGCATTTTCTAACCCCCGCACCGAAATATGTGAAGGATATGGGTTATGTGCGTGAAGCGATTGCCATTGAAGCGCGCTACAAAAGATGCGCAGGCGACTGGCAGCCACACCTTGAGAAATGCAAGTCACTTATTTTAGCGGGGGTGGGGCGACTGCCCGCCGGATCGACCGTTATGATCCTCGGTTCCGGCGGTCTTCATGATGTGCCGGTAGAGGTCTTGCTTGATCGCGGGCTTCATGTGACCTGCGTTGATATTGTTCATCTGCCAAAAGTGGAAAATAGTTATCCCGGCATTACGTTTGTCACGCGAGATATTACGGGCATGATCGAGCCGCTTTTTAACGCGGTCAAAAAAGGAACCCGGGTTCAGGCAGATCCTGAATGGGAATTTCTGAGAGCGCCTGATCTGATCATTTCGCTTAACCTGCTTTCTCAGCTGGCCATGAAGCTGGTGGATTACGCGCAGACATACGGCGACGATCTCGGGGTTAATTTCAGTGACAATATCTTGAAGGCTCATGTTGACTGGCTAAGAAATCAGCAGACCAACACTCTGCTGATTTCCGATATCTCACGGGACTATTATCAAGGGCAGAGGCTTGTGGAAACGATACCATCATTGCCAAAACTAGCGCTAAGTGAGCCGGACGAGACGTGGGTTTGGGATATTGCCCCCGAAGGCGAGGCCGATCGGGAAATCAGCATCAAACATAATGTGGGAGCGTGGACATTATAGGGTTTCGTCACGCCAATACCGTCATGCTGAGCTTGCTTCAACATGACGGCTTGCGTTGTTGTTTAAACACTCATCTCAATGCCGTTAGCACCCGCGGTCACATGAACCGTACTACCATCCATTAAATCGCCTGAGAGTATCAAATTGGCGAGACCGTCCTGGACGTGCTGCTGTATCACGCGTTTAAGAGGCCGCGCACCGTAAACCGGGTCAAAGCCAGTATGGGCGAGCCAGTCTCTAGCGCTTTGATCAAGATCGAGGGTGATCTTGCGATCTTCAAGGCGTTTTTCAAGCTGAGCCAGTTGAATATCAACAATCGCGTGCATATGTTTTTCAGCGAGGCGGTGAAACAGTGTTATTTCGTCAAGACGGTTGATGAATTCGGGTCTAAAAGAAGCTCTGACCACATCCATGACATCGTTACGCACTGTATCCACATCATCATCAGCACCAAGAGAAGCGAGGATATCACTACCGAGGTTTGATGTGAGGATGATCAACACGTTGCTAAAGTCGACGGTGCGGCCCTGGCCATCAGTTAGGCGGCCATCATCGAGCACTTGCAGCAGAATATTGAAGACATCGCCGTGGGCTTTTTCCACTTCGTCAAACAACACCACCTGATAAGGGCGCCTGCGGACGGCTTCTGTGAGCACGCCGCCTTCTTCATAGCCAACATAGCCGGGAGGCGCACCAATAAGGCGGGCGACCGCGTGCTTTTCCATAAATTCGGACATGTCAATGCGGACCATAGCTGTTTCATCGTCAAAGAGATATTCAGCGAGGGCTTTGGTCAGTTCCGTTTTACCGACGCCAGTTGGGCCGAGAAACAGGAAGGAACCAATTGGTCGGCCTTGTTCTTGAAGACCGGCACGGGCGCGGCGCACGGCATTGGATACGGCCTTAACCGCTTCATCCTGACCAATAACACGGCGACCAATATTTTCTTCCATACTCATGAGCTTATCGCGTTCGCCTTCGAGCATTTTTGTGATCGGGATTCCGGTCCAGCGACTAATGACGGCAGCAATATCGCTTTCAGAAACTTCTTCCTTGAGCAGTTGATTGTCTGAGGCATCCGCGTCCTTGACCACTTTTAATTTTTCTTCTAAAGCCGGAATCTCACCGTAGGTGAGCTCTCCAGCGCGGGCAAGGTTACCAGCCCGCTGTGCTTGTTCAAGCTCCATGCGGGCGGCGTCAAGGCGTTCTTTTATTTTTTGATCCCCTTCGATGCGATCCTTTTCGGTTTGCCACTGCGCCGTGAGGGTGGTTGAGCTTTCTTCAAGCTCACCAAGTTCCTTCTCAAGATTTACGAGACGGTCCTTTGAGGCGTCATCCTTTTCTTTCTTGAGGGCTTCACGTTCAATTTTAAGTTGGATAATGCGGCGGTCAAGCTCATCAAGTTCAGACGGCTTGCTGTCTACTTCCATCTTAATCTTTGAGGCGGCTTCATCCATCAGGTCAATAGCCTTATCCGGTAGGAAACGATCATTGATGTAGCGGTTAGAAAGAGTGGCGGCCGCGACAATGGCGCTGTCTTTAATGCGAATACCGTGGTGGAGTTCGTATTTTTCTTTTAGTCCGCGCAGGATTGAAATGGTATCGGCTACGGTAGGCTCGCCAATGAAAACCGGCTGAAAGCGGCGCTCTAAGGCAGCATCTTTTTCAACGTATTTTCTATATTCGTTAAGGGTCGTTGCACCAATACAGTGCAGATCACCCCGGGCAAGGGCCGGTTTTAGAAGGTTTGAAGCATCCATGGATCCTTCAGAGGCGCCAGCGCCGACGATTGTGTGCAGCTCATCAATAAAGAGGATAACCTCGCCTTCGGCGGCGGAAACTTCCTGTAATACGGCTTTAAGACGTTCTTCGAATTCACCGCGGTATTTGGCCCCGGCGACCAAAGCCCCCATATCCAGAGACATAATGCGTTTCTGGCTAATGCTGTCGGGGACATCACCATTTGTAATACGCAGGGCGAGACCTTCGGCGATGGCGGTTTTACCAACACCCGGCTCACCAATCAGCACCGGATTATTTTTGGTGCGGCGGGAGAGAACCTGAATGGTACGGCGGATCTCTTCATCGCGGCCAATCACCGGGTCAAGTTTACCTTCGCGGGCGGCTTCTGTCAGATCGCGAGAATATTTTTTAAGGGCATCATAGCTGTCTTCGGCACTGGCGGAACCCGCTGTGCGTCCTTTACGAATTTCATTTATAGCGCCATTTAAGTTTTGCGCGGTAAGACCCGCTTTTTTTAGGATATCCGCTGATTTGCTGCCGGATAGAAGCGTAAGGGCCAAAAGTAAGCGCTCGGCCGTCACATATTCGTCACCAGCTTTTTTTGCCAGTTCCGACGCGCTGTCAAATAGCTTAGCGGTATTTGTATCCATATAGAGCTGACTGGCCCCATCACCGCTGATTTTGGGATAGCTTTCGATCTCCTTGGCCACATTAACGCGAGCGGCGCCCGCGTCAGCGCCAGCGGCGCTCATTAAGTTGGCACACAGGCCTTCTTCGTCATCGAGCAGAATTTTTAAGACATGCTCAGGGGTAAATCTTTGATGATTTTCCCGCAAGGCGAGGCTTTGGGCTGACTGTATAAAACCCTTGGTTCTGTCGGTAAATTTCTCAAAATCCATCGTTTAAAACTCCAGAAATATTACAAAATGTGTCTAAATATAAACAACATATAATGTGGCATTTCCGCAACACAAGGGGCGGAAGGCAATATTCTGGTGTTGGAGAGTAAACTGCTAAGTTAATCTATTCGGCGACATCTTCTTTTATCTTGCGCGGTTTTCGAACGCGCTTGGGCTTCTCTACTTGTTCGCTTGCCTCTAGCGGAAGCTCAGGAGCATTTTCCGGGCGGGTTTTTTTTGCTGTACGTCTGGGCTTGATATGTTTTTTAGCTGCCGGCTCTTCGGTGGCCTTCGGTGCGCCACCTGTTTCGCTGGACGAGCTCACATCACTTGCAATATTTCCGTCCTCATCCAGGATCGCAACCACATTGGATTGGTTCTCCGCTGCTTCTTGTTGCTTTCGTTTTTTCTCATTTTCCCGCTCTACTTGCTGCGCGGCCTCGGCGGCGGCGAATTCGGAGTAGAGAGAAAAATAATGATGAGCATACTGACCATACGCTTCAGAATCGGTGCTGTCCTTTGTCCGGGTTTCAATAGCAAGCGCATGATATTTATCATAAAGCTGTTTAACATTTCCACGGAGTTTGCCAGCCGGACCGTAACTATCAACCTGTTTGCTCGCCGTTAACGGCTGCTGGGACTGTTTATTGGATGGTCCCTTACGTCCGCCACGAGCATTCTGATTTCTGCCACGGTTGTTTTGCTTGTTATTTTGCCGCCCGGAGCGGTGATTTTGTCGGGACTTTTGATTTGAGTTCATAAAATATCTTATTACATTATTAGGCTTTCATCGACAGACGATCCCATGGATCCTGGCTGTCTCAAGCACGGTTATATTTAAGAATTTTGGAATTATTACTGAATAATTTCCTTCAGTACCCACGCCTATTTTTTTGCGTAAGGTGACTTTACCCTGCAAAGTCATAAATGCCAAGCGGCTTTTTTATTTTATCGCCAAAACTTTCACTTTTTAATCAGCAAGCATCTGTCTCGTCCGGCCAGATCTTTATGAAGTGAGATACTATTAAAGCCATAAGATGTAAATATTTTCTTAACGTCACAGGCTTGCCTATATCCAATTTCAACAATAATGCTTGCGTTCGGGTTTAACACAGCCCCTATCTGCGTCGCTATTTTTCGGTAGTCATCAAGGCCATTGGGCCCTGAAAAAAGAGCACTTGCTGGTTCATGGTCCTTTACCTCAGGGGACAGGTCTGCTTTTTCATTGAGGCCAATATAGGGGGGATTTGAGATAACAAGATCAAATTTTTCCCCTTCATGAAGATCACTGGTCCAATCGCTGTAGCGAAATTCTGCGCGTTTCGACAGCTTGAGGGCAAGAGCATTGCCCAGTGCCACATCAATGGCTTTTTTTGATATATCTGTTCCAACGCCAGTTGCGTTTACCATCTCACAAAGCATCGTCAGGAGCAGGCACCCTGTACCAGTTCCCAAATCCAATATTTTAATAGCATCCCGCTTATCCGACACGATTGAAAGTGCAACTTCGATCAGCGTTTCACTGTCGGGACGGGGAGTAAGGGTATCAGCGGTGACTTTAAAAGACCGACTCCAAAACTCTTTTTCACCAAAAATCTGTGACATAGGCATGCGTTTAAGACGCTTTCGCACCAGCATCATGACCGACTCGTAGTCATCATCAGAAACTGTTTTGCTTTTTTCAATCGTATAGTCGATTTGTTCAAGGTTTAAAGCGTGGCAAATAAGAAGTCTGGCATCTAGCTTGGCTTCATCAATGCCGCATGAGGCCAGTTGAGCTTCAATATCCTTGGAAAGGTCGCGTAAGGTTCTCACTTAACCTTCCATTGCAGCAAGCTGCGCGGCTTGATCCTCTGTAATCAGGGCTGTGATCACTTCTTCCAGGCCCTCACCGGCAAGAATTTGATCAAGCTTATAAAGTGTCAGATTGATGCGGTGATCGGTCATGCGCCCTTGAGGAAAATTATAGGTGCGAATGCGTGCCGAGCGGTCGCCTGAGCCGATCTGATCTTTTCGATCTGCTGAGCGTTCGGCGTCACGGGCTTCTTTTTCAGCGGCGTAAACACGGGACATAAGAACCTTCATGGCTTTTGCCTTGTTCTTGTGCTGCGATTTTTCATCCTGTTGCTGAACAGTGATGCCGGTTGGGATATGAACGATGCGCACCGCGCTGTCAGTGGTGTTGACCGATTGACCGCCAGGGCCACTGGCACGGAATATATCAATACGCAGGTCTTTATCATCTAGTTTTATGTCAATTTCTTCCACTTCCGGCATCACGGCAACAGTGGCGGCAGAGGTATGAATTCTTCCTTGCGTTTCCGTATCAGGAACGCGCTGCACCCGGTGGCCGCCGGCCTCATATTTAAGTTTGGCAAAAACACCGGGACCACTGACCGAGGCGATAGCTTCTTTAAATCCGCCAGAATCACTGGCGGACGTGCTCACGGTTTCGAAGCGCCAGCCTTGTATTGCGGCATATTTTTGGTACATACGAAAAAGGTCGCCGGCAAAAAGGGCGGCTTCATCGCCGCCGGTTCCTGCACGGATTTCGAGCATGGCATTTTTATCGTCGTCAACATCTTTTGGAAGCAGCATCAATTGGACCTGATGTTCCATTTCAGGAATTTTCTCTTTGAGTTCCTGAAGCTCCATTTCCGCGAGTTCCCGCATTTCAGCGTCAGTGTCTTCGGAGGCTATCATTTCAGCAAGATCCTGAATTTCAGAGATTGCGTCTATATATTCCCTTGATTTTTTTACAACAGGCGTTAGATCGCTATATTCACGGGAAATTTTTACAAAATCGTCTGAACTAAGCTCTTCGCCGCCGGACATCATATGCTCCAGCTCTTCATGGCGGGTAATAAACTGCTCTAATCGCTCGCGTGGAATCATTGTTTGCTGTCCTCGAGATAGGCGACAAGGTTTGACAGAGAAACCTCTTCCTGACTTCCCTGATCAAGATTTTTGACCATACCCACAGAGCGGGCAATTTCATCCTCACCGACTAAAACAGCAAACTGCGCATTTTGTTTGTTAGCCCGCTTCATCCGTTTACCAACATTTCCTTTATAAGCCATATCGACCACTATCCCCGCGCCGCGCAATTTATGGGCTATTTTCATGGCCGCCGACTGGGACGCATCCCCAACCGGTGTCACCACCACCGGCCGCGCCGGTTTTCTAACCAGATCATCGCTGATCAACTCCGCCATCCGCTCCATACCCGAAGCCCAACCGATCCCCGCTGTTTTCGGGCCGCCCATCATTTCCATCAAGCCATCATAACGCCCGCCAGCCAGAACTGTACCCTGTGCACCAAGCTGGTCGGTGGTAAATTCAAAGGCGGTATGACAATAATAATCCAGGCCGCGTACCAAGCGATCATCGATATGATATTCAATACCAAGATCTTCTAGGCCGCCGCGAACCTCTGCAAAGAATGCTTTGGTGGTGTCATTATAATATTCGCCGATGCGCGGTGCACTCTCAACAAGAAGGCGGTCGCCTTCATCTTTACTGTCTAGGATTCGCATGGGGTTTTTCTCAAGCCTGGTAACACTGTCTTCGCTCAGTTTGTTTTTAAATTGAGAGAAATATTTAACCAATGCTTCACGGTAATCCGCACGACTTTCGGGATCACCAAGGCTATTGAGTTCCAGCTTAATATGCTGTGCAATTCCCAGTTCATTCAAGAGATCCTGAGCGATCGCCAGCACTTCGATGTCTGCCTGCGCCTCAGCAACGCCAATGATTTCAACGTCCATCTGATGAAACTGACGCATGCGACCTTTTTGCGGACGCTCATAACGAAATGTTGGACCAAAACTGTAAAATTTGCACGGCACCGATTGCTGAAGGCCATTTGACATAAAGGCGCGGGCAATTCCGGCGGTAAATTCAGGACGAAGTGTGACCTGTTCGCCGCCACGGTCTTCGAATGTATACATTTCTTTGGTAACCACATCCGACGTATCCCCTAGCGTTCTTTTAAACGTTTCGGTAAATTCAAATATAGGTGTGTCGATTTCCTGATGACTGTATCGTTCAGCCACGGATTTAAAAATCTCGAAGATTGTACGAAACCTTAAAGACTTATCACCTAATATGTCGTGTGTTCCGCGTACCGGTTGGAGCCGCGCCACTTTCATTCTCCCAAAAATTCGCTATGAGTTTTGTTGGTTATTTTTCTCTAGTTCGGCAGCTTTTGCCTCAACAAGTTCCACAATATGATCAATTATGCCGTCGTCGTCAATCTTATGATCCGTCACCCCATTAAGATATACCATATGATTGCCGTTGCCACCGCCGGTAAGACCTATATCGGTCTCTTTCGCTTCTCCGGGACCATTTACCACACAGCCAATGATGCTTAAGGAGAGCGGCGTTGCAATATGATCGAGCCTTTTTTCCAATGTTTCCACGGTTTTGATCACCGGGTAGGCCTGACGCGCACAAGACGGGCAAGAAACAATCCGCACGCCGCGATGACGAAGATCGAGACTTTTGAGCATATCAAAACCTACTTTTATCTCCTCTACGGGGTCCGCGGAAAGTGAAACACGAATGCTGTCGCCAATACCGGACCAAAGTAGCATGCCCATTCCAATAGATGATTTCACTGTTCCGGCGCGAAGGCCGCCCGCCTCGGTAATGCCCACATGAAGGGGATAATCGCAGGCATCGGCAAGACCCTGATAAGCCGCGACGGCGAGAAACACATCTGATGCCTTGACGCTGATCTTAAATTCATGAAAATCGTTATCTTCCAAAATCCTTGCGTGCTCAAGCGCACTTTCCACCATGGCATCGGGGCAGGGTTCGCCATATTTTTCAAGAAGGTGCTTTTCAAGTGATCCGGCATTTACACCAATTCGCATGGAGCATCCATGATCCTTCGCGGCAGCAACCACTTCTTTCACTCGGTCCTCGCTGCCTATATTGCCCGGATTAATACGAAGGCAAGCGGCGCCCGCCTCGGCGGCCTCAATACCGCGTTTATAATGAAAATGAATATCCGCGATAATAGGAACCGACACGTTTTCAATAATTTCTTTGAGCGCAGCTGTTGATCCTTCATCAGGACAGGACACCCGAACAATGTCGGCCCCCGCATCTTCGAGTTCTTGAATTTGCGCCACCGTCGCGGCCACGTCTGTGGTCAGAGTATTGGTCATCGATTGGACACTGATGGGTGCATCGCCGCCAACAGGAATATTGCCGACCATGATCTGACGACATTTACGGCGAATAATATCGCGGTAGGGACGAAGGCTCATATTGAATATCCTGATACGTTTTTGCGCTTTGCTAAAAATTGGGCAAAGCACACTGAAATATTCCCCTTAATAACAAGGAGTGAGCCATTTGGAAAATAGTTTATTAAGAAATATTATCGAAGCATAGATAGCGTAAGCAGCTTTTCCTGTTCCAAAGCAATATTTTCGATGATTTCACCCTCACGACCAAGCGCATTTACAACCTTGCCATCAACATAAACTGAGAGTGCCGCAGCATTATTTGTCATAAGGCTGAGGCCTTGGGTCTGCGGCGCAATCAAATCTTCGCCTTTGGCAAGGATTTTTTCTACAAGAATCGTGCCATCCTGTTCGGAGAGCCTTACCCATACATCCTGATTTGCTTTTAATCGCACTTCATCAACATCCACGGCTACAGCCTTCGGGGCTTCATCAACTCTTGCACTAACCGGCGCTATTTTAGAATGGAGGTTGGGCGGCACAAAGGCTTCCTGAATTTCTTCCGCGTCGAGCCGATCTATATTTGTCCAAACGCCAACACAAAGGACAATACAAAGCGTGGCTATGCCAGCGACACTTTTAATTGGAAGACTTTTGTGTTTTTCCGCTTCTGGAAATGTCAGCACCACACAATCTGTTGCACCAGCATATTCTGCTTCATATCGTGTCGCAACTTCTTTGGTATCAAGACCAAGATAGGTGGCATAATTTTTCAAGAAGCCCGTTGCATAGCAAGACGACGGAAAGGATTCGAATTTCCCTTGCTCCAATGCTTCCAGCAAATATGGTTTGATGCATAGTTCCTCAGCAATAGCATTTAAGTCTCTGACCTTATGTTTTTGCCGCGCTTGTCTTAAAATCTTTCCGACACTTTCGAGTGTTTCTTCAGATTTAATTTCTGTACAAATCGAGTTCACTTTTTTTTCCCAGCTCTTAAGACATCTACTATTACTTTTTTATAATTTTACTAGCCCGTAGACGCTTTACCGCTTTTTGTCTTACTTGTTAAATAACCCCTTGTTATTTAGCAGCATGGTTAATGTATTTTCCCACGATCTTATTTTGACCTAATAAGATTATGAATTCGTTAAAAGAATTCAGTTTTTATTAATCACTAACACAAACAAACAACTTCTTAATTTCCCCAATGAACTAAAGTCAACATTATATTAATGCAATGAGTCAACAAAAAACTGCAACTAGCGGTATTTATAAGGGAAATTGGCGTTGAATCGTCAGATTCTAACGTCATGATCTCGGGCGAAGGCCCTAAGGTCATCACGAATACTGTGTGAGGAACGACTCAGCAATTCGTTCACGAATTGCTCTACTTCGCCAAGATTAAGACTGCGAATCATCATTTTGACAGGCCCGATTGCGGCGGGTGCTATTGATAATCGTCTAAAACCAATAGCGAGCAGAGCAAGAGCGCCAACGGTTCTTCCACCGATCTCTCCGCAAAGCGTAAGTGGTACATTTTGAGCAGAACATTTATCAACAATGAAACGTAACATATTCAGTGATGGCAGTGACAATGTATCATAACGGTTACTAAGTTTCGGGTTGTCGCGATCGCAAGCATAAAAGAATTGCATCAGATCGTTGCTACCGATTGATATAAAGTCCACAATCGGAAGCAGCTCTTCGAGCTGCCATACCAAGCTTGGTACCTCAAGCATGGTTCCGACCTTTATATCGACCGGCATCGGTCGATTGTTACGTTGATGTCGGTTCAATTCCTTTTCAAGAATGGCCTTCGCAAGCTTGAACTCATCAACGGTGGTGATCATTGGGAACATGACATTAAGCGTTGTGCCTGCGGCCGCAGTAATAAGCGCACGAAGCTGGTATCTAAGGAGTGCTGGCCGATCAAGGGCTATTCTGATCGCCCGCCAACCAAGAGCCGGGTTCTCTTCATTGTCGCGCTTCAAGAAGGACACTTCCTTGTCGCCACCAATATCGAGGGTTCTAAACGTAACAGGCTTTTCCCCTGCTGCATTAATAATCGATTTGTAAAATTCCGCTTGCGGATGAACGCGCGGCAGGGTTTCACTAATCATAAACTGAAATTCAGTTCTAAACAACCCAACCCCTGAAGCACCCGTACGGTGCATACCTTCGATATCCATAGCGAGGCCACCATTTATCACCAATTCTATTTCCACGCCGTCTTTGGTGATCACAGGTTTATCGCGCATATTATCGTAGCGCGCGAGCAATTTGGCTCTGGAAGAAATGGCATCGCGGTAGGTTTCAAGAATTTCCGGTGGTGGCGCAATATAAATTTCACCGTCCAGACCGTGAACAATTATCTGCACCCCTTCGTCAACATCAAGAAGCCCTGTTTCCATCTGCCCAAGCATCGGTATACCAAGGGCGCGGGCGACAATTGCCACATGCGATGTATGGGAGCCTTCCTGCAACACCACCGCCTTAAGCTTCTCGCGGTCATATTCAAGTAGTTCCGCAGGCCCCATATTGCGGGCAACAACCACAGCATTCACTGGAAGCTCCTTTGAAGCGGCAGTGCCTGCCTTTCCCATAAGGTGGCGGATCAGACGATTGGCCAGATCATCAAGATCACTGAGGCGTTCTCTGAGGTACGGATCCTCGGTCTTCATCATCTTTGATCTATTTTCGACCTGAATTTTTTCCACGGCTGCTTCCGCGGTCAGGCCACTTTCAATTGCCGTCTCAATTTTGGCGCGCCACCCTTTATCGCGGGCAAAAAGTTTATAAACATCAAGTATTTCTCTGTGCTCGCCGTGATGAAGAATATCTTCTGCTGACATGATTTCATCAATTTGTGCAAGCAGGCTTTCAAACCCTTGCGCGAGCTTTTCAAGCTGATCGTCATAGTCTTCGGAAAGATGTTGGGTGATTTCGACGCGCGGCTCATGCATCACCACGACCCCTTCGGCCAACCCCTCGGCAAATATGGTACCCTCAAACTTGGAGACCATCGCCCGGTCCATGTTGCCGTCATTTTGTTCCTGAGACGTAATCAGATCCCCGCTGACAACCAGTTCGGCCAGAACCATGGCCACCGTTTGCAGCGCTTCTTCCTCTTCTTCCGAATAATGACGACTGGCTTGATTTTGAACAACAAGCACGCCAACGACTTTACCAGTTCGAAGGATCGGCACGGCCATCATCGATTTATAAATTTCTTCCCCGGTTTCGGGGCGGTAGACGAATTTTGGGTGGTCTTGAGCATTACTCAGATTGAGAGATGCTCCCGTTGCTGCCACGAGGCCAACCAGCCCTTCGCCGACCCGTAATCGGGTATTGTGCACCGCTTCTGATTTTAGGCCTTCGGTTGCGAAAAGTTCGAGAATGTCCCCACCACGAATGAAATAAGCCGAGCAAACCTCCGACACCATGTTGCTTGCAACCAAGTGTACAACATTATTGAGACGAACTTCCGCCTCGTCTGCACTTGCCATTATCTCATGTAACTGCCTCATCAACAGACGAGGCGCGCTCTGTATGGGGGTCAATATGCCCTCCCTAGTTGGCTCGTTTCGTTTAAGCCAGTTGTTCTGCTGCCTGTTCTATCAGATTCGCCATAATTTCGGAAACAGGTTGTATCTTTTTTACCATTCCGACGCTTTGGCCTGCCATGACCGAGCCGCGCTCCACATCACCATCAATCACAGCACGTTTCAAGGCACCCGCCCAATAATGTTCTATTTCAAGCTGTGCCGCACCCATTTCAAGTTCGCCAGACTGGTATTTATTGATCACTTCGCGTTGAACATCGAAAAATTCTTCCGACGCCGCATTTTTGAGTGCGCGAACTGGAATTACCGGAAAGCGTTTGTCAATTTGCACAGATATAGTTGCATCACGGGCATTGCCGCGCATAAACATTTTCTTAAAATTTTCGTGTGCTATGCTCTCTTCAGCACAAACAAACATAGTTCCAAGCTGAACACCAGAAGCACCCATTTTTAAATACGAGGCCATAACTTCACCGCGGCCAATACCCCCCGCTACAAAAACGGGCACGTCCGTTATATGCGGAAGTATTTCCTGAGCCAACACAGATGTTGATACGGGTCCGATATGACCACCGGCTTCCGAACCTTCAACCACAAGGGCGTCCGCACCGCTGCGGATAAGTTTTTTTGCCAAAATTAGCGCCGGTGAAAAACAAATCACTTTAGCGCCACCATCTTTAATGCGCTTTATCGAATCGCCCGTCGGTATCCCACCCGCAAGAACCACATATTTGACATTGTTTGCAAGGGTCACATCGATGAGCGCATCAATATCCGGATGCATGGTGATTAGATTAACGCCAAACGGTTTCTTGGTTTTGGCGTGTGTCTCTTCAATAACCTTGGAGAGCATGTCAGGTGTCATGCTACCGCAGGCAATGACGCCAAACCCGCCGGCATTAGACAGGGCACTGACCAGATTACTTTCTGAAAGCCAGCTCATAGCGCCACCAAGGATAGCGTACTCAGTCCCCAGGAAATCGGTTCCCCGTTTCCACAGCTGATTTAATTTTTTTAGGCCTTCTGTGTTCATAATCTATTCCAGACTTTTTATATTTTATTCGCCGTCAAGGCCGTACGCTGTGTGAAGGGCTCGCACCGCCAGCTCTGTATATTCTGCCTCAATAAGAACGCTAATCTTGATCTCAGATGTTGAAATCACCTGTATATTGATCCCACGATCAGCGAGCGTTTTAAACATTGTCGCGGCGACGCCGGCATGCGAGCGCATACCAACACCAATCACTGAGATTTTTGCGACATTGCTGTCGGTGATCAAATTTGCGAAATCGATATTGTCAGCGCTATTCAATATTTCTTCCGCTTTTTCAAGATCATTTTCTGTAACCGTAAACGTAATGTCGGTTTTGCGCCCATCTTCGGTTTCGTTTTGAATAATCATATCAACATTGATATTTCCATCGGCAAGCCGCGTGAAAACATCACTGGCAATCCCCGGTTTGTTTTTAACGCCAACCAGCGTGACCTGGGCTTCGTTTTTGGCATAAGCGATGCCACTTACAACTTGATTTTCCACAATTTCATCCTCATCAACCACCAGGGTTCCTGGTTTATCTGTAAAGCTGGAAAGCACCTGCACACGAACCTTGTGGTTCATGGCCATAGCGACAGAACGCGTTTGCAGCACTTTCGCACCCAACGATGCCATCTCAAGCATTTCTTCATAGGTAATTTTTTCAAGTTTCTGCGCACTTGGCACGATCCGCGGGTCAGCGGTATAGACCCCCTCCACATCAGTATATATATCGCAGCGGTCAGCACCCAATGCTGCAGCAAGCGCAACTGCGGATGTATCAGATCCGCCGCGGCCCAGTGTTGTTATTCTGTCATCAGCCGAGATGCCCTGAAAACCGGCAATCACACAGACGGTCCCACCGTTCATGCGCTCTTCAATTGCTTCGGTTCCAATTTCCTCTACCCTAGCGGCGCTATGAACCTGATTGGTTTTAAGTGGTATTTGCCAGCCAAGCCATGAGCGCGCAGGAACACCGATATCCTGAAGCGCCAATGCTAGGAGGCCGGATGTAATCTGTTCCCCAGCAGAGACAACCGCATCGTATTCGCGCGCATCATGAAGCGGTGAAATTTCCTCGACCCAGCCAACGAGCTGATCTGTAGTCCCCGCCATAGCTGAAACGAAAACAGCGATCTGGTTGCCCTGATCTACTTCTTTCTTAACCCGCTGCGCGACATTTCTGATGCGATCAAGATCAGCAACAGACGTCCCGCCAAATTTCATAACTATTCGCGACATTAAAAATTCTCATATTGTGCACGGGGCACATTACATATTCTAAAATAAATTGTTCCGCGCAATACATATATGCTTATAGGTGCTTGAAGCAAGTGCGGACTTGTATATATTAGGGAAATATTTGATTTTTAATGCGTAGAGAGCACCATGGAAGCTGAAAACACCACTGCACAGGCCAAATCCGTAAACCCTGATGAAATAGCGCATTTTTCATCCATGGCAGAGACATGGTGGGATCCAAACGGCCCGTTTAGGCCATTGCACCAGTTAAATCCAACGCGAATCGCGTTTGTAAAAGAGCAATTATGCGCTCATTTTGGGCGCGATCCCCGAATTGAAAAGCCACTTGAAGGGTTGCGTATTCTAGATATTGGTTGCGGCGGTGGGCTACTTTGTGAACCCATTGCTCGGCTCGGTGCGACCATAGTTGGTGCTGATGCAGCAGAAAAGAACATCAAAACTGCGCGCGTCCATGCGGACCAGATGGGCCTTGAAATTGATTACCGCTATATCACCGCCGAGGAACTCGCCGAGCAGGGGGAGACATTTGATGTTATTCTCAATATGGAAGTGATAGAGCATGTGGCCGACATATCTTCCTTTCTTGGCGCCTGTCATTTGCTGCTACGTCAGGGTGGGTGTATGACCCTATCAACCTTGAATCGCACTGTGAAATCATGGGCGATGGCCATAGCTGGAGCGGAGTATATTTTACGCTGGCTGCCGGTGGGTACCCACAACTGGCAAAAGTTCCTGAAACCTTCAGAGCTTTGTACCCATGCCCAACAGAGCGGTTTTAATATCACGACCATTAAAGGCATGGTCTATAATCCGCTAAAATCCCAGTGGTCCTTGGATGATAACGACTTTTCCGTAAATTATGTTGCTTTGGCTGTAAAATCGAACAATGGATAAGTCCTCCGCAAATCAGCCCATGCGCATCTGGTCTCCGGACGAAGATCATATGGAAGAACGCCCTGTGACCAATGAGGTGCCAGTGGTTCTCGAATATAACTGTGTTACTTTTGCCGTTATGATGGCGTCCCCTACAGATCTTATCGATTTTTCCTACGGCTTTAGTCTGACCGAAGGCATTATCAGCACCGAGAAGGACATCATATACGCGCAGATTAAAAAGGCACCAAACGGTCTGGTTGCCGCTATAGAAATTAATGCTCAGGCCTTTCACAGACTTGAAAAATATAACCGCGCCCTGTCGGGCAGGACGGGATGCGGCCTTTGCGGCGTTGATAAGCTTGAACAAGCCATCAAACCGCTTGAGAAAGTTGTCTCAACCCTCAAAGTAGAGGCCGCACAGATCCATAAATCCATGCAAAACATCAAGTCTCATCAGCATCTGAATGAGGAAACCGGAGCCTTACATGCAGCCGCGTTCGTCAATGAAACCGGTAACATTATCGCTGTACGGGAAGATGTGGGGCGCCATAATGCTCTTGATAAGCTGATCGGTCATTTGATGCGGGAAAAAATTAACCCGGCAATGGGTTACGCCCTTATCACCAGCCGCTGCAGTTTTGAAATGGTCCAAAAATGCGCCATTGCCGGTATTCCGATTGTCGCTGCAGTATCCGCCACCACCGGACTTGCCATTGACCTAGCTGAACAGGCCGGTATCAGCGTCATCGCTTTCGCCCGTAAGGGAGGTATGAATATCGTGACGGATACATTAGGCCGGATAACCTAAAAGTTGGCTTGGGCCAGGCGTTTTTCTGCCTCATCCAGATCTTGGGGTGTATTTATATTAAAAAACGGATCCCGTTCATCGGTCCAGTCGACTTGAACTGGCCTATATTTCTTGATCAGGCTCAACATTTTTCGCTCGCCATTTTTAAGTGCCATTTCAATATCATCAAGAAGTTCAGTATCCCAAAGGGCCAGTACAGGATGGATTTGCCCATCAGATTTTGCCACGACAATTGGGTTCTTTGAGTGAGCATAAAGCCGGCTCACAAAGTCGTCCGGAATAAACGGCGTATCGGCAGGAGCAGTGACAATTTTTGAATACCCTCTTTCTTTTGCGAGCATAAGCGCGGTATAGATCCCACCAAGAGGCCCCGCGTCTTTTATCAGATCGGGGACGACTTCTAACGGGGTATCTAGGTCTTCGTGGTTGGCACTTACGATAAGAGTATCGACCTGCGGAGACATGCTATTGATCACATGATCAATAATTCTTGTGCCGCATAGCGAAAGAAGAAATTTATGACCGCCACCCATTCGCTGCGAATTACCGCCCGCAAGAATAACACCGAGAAGCGCGGTATTATTGTGATCTTTATCGGTCATGAAAAATCAGCTATCTAGCTTGTCTGATCCTGGAACAGGAAGGATATCAATGCCTTCTTCAAGCAGTTCCTCAGTTTCGCGAATAGTTGTCTCGCCGTAAATGCCGCGCTTTTCACCATCGCCGTAATGAATTTTACGGGCTTCTTCCGCAAAATTATCCCCCACATATTCACAGGTTTTTTCCATCTGGCGGCGGAACTTGGCCATGGTATTATGCATATGATCAAGGGCGCGTTTTACGTCATCAGAACTGACGTCGTTTGTCGGATCAGAATGAGCACTGACCATTACTTTATGATCTTCGTTGTCCCGCGCGGCTTGATAAGCTTCGCTTGCCACGTCTCCCTTGGCCGAAATGTTTGGAGCCATCAATGATTTTGATGTTTTCGTGCAGCCACACAGCGGGCACTCCACAAGATCATTATCAACTTGTTGCTCATACGCTTCGTTATTTTGGAACCAAGCTTCAAAAACATGGCCCTCACTGCATTTAATATCAAATAAAATCATTATATTTTCTAACTAGTTACCGATTTCGTTAACCATAAGGACAACTTTTTCAGCCAGGACAACTATTTAAGTTATTGCCTGTATAGCAATATTTTTATCATGGGTCAAAGACGCAATTCGATTTCTTGCGCGGGCGACAAGGCCCATATCAATGTTAACGACAGTAACGCCAATCTCATCGCCACCGTCACCAAGAATAGTGCCCCAAGGGTCAACAACCAAAGAATGGCCATATGTCCTACGGCCGTTGGTGTGCTCGCCGCCTTGGGCAGCGGCAAAAACAAAGGCGCCATTTTCTATAGCGCGCGCCTGAAGAAGCGTATGCCAGTGGGCTTTTCCTGTTTGTTCCGTAAACGCGGCCGGGACCGTTAGCATTACCGCGCCTGCATGGGATAATGCCCGGTAAAGATAGGGGAAGCGGAGATCATAGCAGATGGACAAGCCAACTTTTCCCCAAGGAAGATCAGCGATGACAGCCCCAGTACCCGCCTCATAGGCATTTGATTCTCTATAAGCGTCTTCACCTGGTAGATCGACATCAAACATATGAATTTTATCGTAGGTGGCCACCTTGGCTCCGTCCGGTGAAAAAAGGAAACTTCTGTTTGCGGCCTTTTCGCCCTTTTTTACCGCCATGGACCCAATAAGCAACCAAATGCCAAGCTCCGCGGCAAGTGCAGAAAAATGACGCCATGACGTGTCTTCCTCTTCGCTAAGGATTTTCTGCATCGCCTGTTTGGTTTCAAAATCAAGAAGCGTGGTCATCTCCGGGGTCAGGATAAATTCGGCACCTTGCGCGGCGGCTAGGCGAATAAGCTCGTCGGCCACGCGTATATTGTCCTCTATGACATGACTTGAAGTCATTTGTACAAGGCCAACTTTAAATTTATCGTTTGAAGGTTCCATTTCTTACCCTAACACAAAAGATGAACGACTGTAAGTATCAGTCGCTCTGGCTTAAAAGGCCATCAAGATGACCAGCACGATCAAGAGCATATAGATCATCACTGCCCCCGATGTGGTCGTCGTTGATAAATATTTGCGGCACGGTACTTGCGCCGCCGGAGCGTTTGATCATCTCCGCTCTATATTCGTCCTTAGACCAAATATTATACTCGGTAAATTCATTACCTTTTGCGTTCAGCAACTGTTTAGCCATGCTGCAATACCCACAACCAGGTCGGGTATAAATTACTATGTCGGCCATTTCCATCATTCCGTTATCGAGTAAGCCCCACTGATATATAGTTTTCTTGGCCTTCTTTTCAATGATCAATTTTATTATTTTGGATTTTGAGGTGAGATAACGCGAAAAACGGTCAAAACATAAACTTTCGCTGCGCCTGCCTTTTTTAAGCATCGGGCACAGTTTTCTGTTGTTGATCCGGTCGTATAGACATCGTCAATTAGCAATATAGTCTTGTTTTTAATGGTGTCTTTATGCTTTGGTCCAACTTTAAAAACACCCCTGACATTTTTGAACCGCTTGCTGAGATTGCCTTGCTGAGGGGGTGTATTCTTGGTCCGCTCAAGAAGTTCGGCGGTATGCACAATCCCGTGCTCACGAGCAAACAGGCGCGAAAGAAGGGCGGACTGGTTGTAGCGTCGTGAAAGTAAGCGCATTTTATGAAGAGGCACTGGAACGATGATGTCGACGTCACATAACATAGTCGCCCCCGCCTGGCTCAATAGTTTGACAAAGTAAGCAGCATATTCGACCTTATCCTGATGCTTAAAGCCGATAACCATCTGACGGCTGTCATCGTCATAACGTAGAGCCGAAACCGCTTTATCAAATGACCTTTCAATCTTTTGACAGGCACCGCAGAGCTGTTCCCCCAGTGCGCTGTAATCATTGCCAAGGTTAATTTCAAATGGATAGCCACAGCATTTACATTTCGGGTCCGTAATAAAATGCAGACCTTTCCAGCAATCAGGACAAAGACTATGTGCCTGATCAACACGCCCTGAGCATTTCAAACATTTTGGCGGTAGAAGAAGGTCCAGCACGGTCTGGCCAGCAGCATGCATCCATCGAAGACGCTTATTATTCGCCCCCACCAACATTTGCTTCTTTTCGTCTGCGTCTAAAAATGCCATATAGTCATTATGACACAGAAAAACTCCTCTTTTAAAGCTCCAATCAGGGAAAGTGATATATTTAATCGATCGCTGGTTAAATCCCGACGCGAGCATATTGCAAAAACATATCGGGATCACGACTTTCTCAATCGAGAGATAAGCGAGCGGCTCATCGACAATCTACAGGATATAAAAAGATCGTTCAAAACGGTCCTGAGCATGAATATGTGTGACGATGTGGTGCGGGCTCATCTAAACGATGGCTTTGTGGTTCATCAGGATCTGGCATTGAATATGTTGGAGGGAAAATACGGTGCAATTGTTCAATGTGACGAGGAATTTTTACCTTTTAAAAATCAAGGCCTCGAGCTGATACTAAGTTGTCTTAACCTACATTGGGTCAACGACCTTCCGGGGTGTCTTGTACAAATTCTTAGAAGTCTCAAGCCCGACGGATTGTTTATGGGTGCGGTGTTTGGCGGAGAAACTTTGTTTGAGCTGCGTGCCGCCATGTTAAAAGCCGACATGGATCATCGCGGTGGCATCAGTCCTCACATATCACCCTTTATGGACGTCCGTGACGCGGGCGGACTGATGCAGCGGGCCGGTTTTACGTTGCCCGTTGTCAGCACTGAGCGGATTACGGTTACCTACTCTGATGTTTTCGCGCTGATGAAAGAACTCAAGAATATGGGTGAAAATAATGCCCTGATAAAGGGATTTAAGGGCCTCACATCAAAACGACTAATGATGAAAGTGGCTGAGAATTATCATCAGGGTTTTGCTAGTGAGAACGGCAGAATTCCAGCGACGTTTGATATTATATATCTGCAAGGATGGGCCCCTCATGAAAGTCAACAACAACCGCTCAAGCCAGGTTCAGCAAAAATGGCTCTTAAGGACGCTCTCGGAGAAACCCCACCAAGCTCATAAAAAATCTCTGATCATGGCTATCAGTGGTTCGTCAGCCGGTGGCATTGGATAGGTTCTCAAGTCTTCAATTTTTACCCATTTCAACCTTTGGCCTTCACACGGCGTGACAAAGCCATCCCATTTGCGGCAAAGAAAAACTGGCATCAACAAATGAAAATCGTCGTAGCTGTGCGAGGCAAAGGTAAAGGCCGCTAAACAGGATTCGGTTGTGTCGATACCCAACTCTTCTTTGAGTTCGCGAATAAGTGCCCGTTCCGGCGTTTCGCCAGGCTCAACTTTCCCACCGGGAAATTCCCAAAGACCGGCCATGCTTTTGCCCTCTGGGCGCTGGGCGAGTAGAATGCGGCCGTCAACGTCAACCATCACCACTGCAGAAACGGTTATCATAGTCACGGGGTCCTGACGCCATCCGCCGGGTGGGTCGGGGCAAAATTCATTCATTCCTCTAGTCCTTGCATAAGTTTTAAAACGTAAAATTCACTACATCCCGCACTATTTCCACTGCGCGCAAAGTTGGCTGGTGGTGAACCGGCATGTTCAAAGGCAAGTTTTTCCAATACCTTACGTGAGCCAACATTCTCATGTGCCGTTTGCGCGACGAGCCTTTTTATAGTGCGGTGTTTTTTCGTCCACTCAATAAGGGCGCTACAGATTTCGCTCGCGTATCCTTTACCCCAAAAATCCTGGCCAAGCCAATATCCGACTTCACAATCGTCACTGAAACTTGAGAAAAGCTTAATAGCCCCCATGTGTCGACGGGTTTTTTTCTCAACAACCGAAAAATACAGTATGTCGCCCTCAATGAAGTTGGCTTTTTCTTTCTCTATAAAGTCTTCCCCGTCTTTACGGCTATAGGGAAAAGGAATATTGGTTGAAAGCCAGCGGGTTACTTCCCAATCACTGAGAATGGCAACATGCTCATCAAGGTCATCGGATCTATAGGGTCTAAGCCTCGTTCGCTCTGTCTCGATTGTGATTTCATCACCGCCCATCAGCTTCTGTAATCCGCGTTGATGGAGATATAGTCATGGGTGAGATCACAGGTCCATACTGTGGCTGTTCCGTCAGCGATGCCGACATTGACATTAATATCTATCTCGGTTCCTTTTAGATGGGCCGTGCATATATCTTCGTCGTACCCCGCAACGCCCATACCATTTTCAGCAACCTTTTGGCCACCAATATGGATTTGTAGGTTATCGCGGTCCGCCTTTTCACCGGCTTTACCGACGGCCATGACAATCCGACCCCAATTGGCATCTTCGCCAGCAATGGCGGTCTTGACCAACGGTGAATTTGCGATGCTCAATCCTATGGTTCTGGCCGCAACATTATTTTCAGCGCCCGCAACGGTAATAGTGATAAATTTGCTGGCGCCTTCGCCGTCCCGTACCACTTGGTGGGCAAGATCCTGCATCACTTCAGACAACTTTTCTTTAAAGTCGTCCAGAGCAGGATCACTGGTGTCCGTAACCGGGTCTTTTTTCCCCGTTGCAAAAGCGAGAAGAGTATCAGAGGTCGAGGTATCGCTATCCACCGTAATATTATTGAAAGACCGATCGCATGTTTCTCTGAGCAGGCTTTGTAAAACGCTTTGATCAAGGGCCGCATCAGTAAAAACAAAGCCAAGCATAGTCGCCATGTCCGGCGCGATCATGCCCGAACCCTTGGCTATTCCATTTATGGTCACGGTGTGTCCCTTTAGGAATGCTGTACGGGAAGATCCTTTTGAAAATGTGTCCGTCGTCAACATCGCAGCCGCAGCCGATTGCCAGTTTGCCCCCGACAAATCCTTATGGGCATGGGATATATGCTCACAAATCAGTTTTGCGTCAAGAACTTCGCCAATCACCCCGGTTGAGGCCACAAAAACCTGGTCTTTTTCACAAGCTAGAGCCTGTGCAGTGCTGTCCACGGTTTCTGCCAACGCGTTATCACCAGCTTCACCAGTAAAAGCATTGGCATTTCCAGCATTGACCAAAAGGGCGCGGGCATTTTTAGAACTTGAAAGAACCCCTCGGCACCAGCCAATAGGTGCGGAAAAACATTTTGATTTTGTAAAAACACCCGCAACGGCCGCGCCACCAGGAAAAGAAACCAGCAACAGATCATCACGGTTTTTATATTTCATCCCCGTCGCAGCGGTACCTAGAAGCACCCCTTCAATTTCCGGCATATAGGGAAAGTGTTCCGGCGCAAGGGGAGATATTTTAGACATGTCGGTAATCGCTTCAATTCGATGTTTTTGTTTATGAATTCACTTTATAGGCCCTGAAAAGAAGGAATGTCCATAAATTCTCTTAAAAATATCAGTAATATCACCATCAAACATTGACAGCAGGCGTTCTCGCTCTTATTTGTGCTACTCTATATATGTGTGTAAATTTTTGAATTCTCGCGCGGGAACAATTATAGCGCAGGTTCAACAAAAATGGCCGCCGACAAAACGGTAAGCCAACTAGGAAAAATATAATGCTTGGAATGGGCAAGATCGCCAAAAAAATATTTGGCACCGCTAATGAACGTTACTTAAAAAGCCTTGAGCCACGTGTAAAAGCGATCAACGCTCTTGAGCCAGAGATTTCTGCTCTTTCCGATGACGCCCTTAGTGGCAAAACAGCCGAGTTCAGAGAACGCCTAGCAAATGGCGAGACGCTTGATAGCTTGCTGGTTGAAGCCTTTGCCGTTGTCCGTGAAGGGGCGGTCCGCGCCTTGGGACAGCGCCATTATGATGTTCAGCTTATTGGCGGAATTGTTCTTCATGAAGGAAAGATTTCTGAAATGAAGACCGGAGAGGGTAAGACACTGGTTTCCACGCTGGCGGGATATCTCAACGCCCTTCCTGCGCGCGGAGTTCACATTGTTACCGTAAACGATTATCTGGCAAGCCGCGATTCCGAGTGGATGGGGCAGATTTACCGCTTTCTCGGCATGACTGTCGGGTGTATTATTCCCAACATTCCTGATGAACACAGAAAAGCGGCCTATGCTTGCGACGTAACTTACGCCACCAACAATGAACTTGGTTTTGATTATCTTCGCGATAATATGAAATTCCATCCGGACGCTATGGCGCAGCGAGATCCGTATTTTGCCATCGTTGATGAGGTTGATAGTATTCTGATTGATGAAGCACGAACCCCACTTATTATTTCCGGACCAACCGAGGACAAATCAGAACTTTATGTTTCCGTAAACAAAATCATCCCCGATCTGGTAGCAGAAGATTATGAAATCGATGAAAAAACCAGAAATATCACTCTTACTGAGGAGGGCATGGAGCATCTTGAAGAGGTGCTGCGCAGTGCAGGACTAATAGAAAGTGATAATTTATATGATTACGGCAATGTGGCCGTGGTCCATCACGTAAATCAGGCTCTTAAAGCGCACAAGTTGTTTAACGCAGAAAAAGAGTATATCGTCAAAGACGGCGAGATTGTTCTGATCGATGAGTTTACTGGCCGAATGATGGACGGAAGACGGCTTTCCGAAGGACTTCATCAAGCCATTGAAGCCAAAGAGGGCGTCGATATTCGCTCAGAAAATCAGACCTTGGCATCTGTAACCTTCCAAAATTATTTCCGTCTTTATGAAAAACTTTCCGGCATGACCGGTACGGCCGCAACAGAGGCGTCGGAGTTTGGTGATATTTACGGGCTGGGCGTTGTCGAAATACCAACCCACGTGGACGTTGCCCGTATTGACGATCATGATGAGATTTACAGAACAGCAGACGAAAAATATGCAGCCATCGTTGACTGCATTGAAGAGTGTTATAAAACGGAGCAACCGATTTTGGTCGGTACCGTCAGCATTGAAAAATCGGAATATCTGTCCGATTTGCTTAAAAAACGCAAAGTGAAGCATAATGTTCTTAACGCAAAATTTCATGAAGAAGAGGCCTATATCGTTAGTCAAGCTGGTCGCAGAGGAACCGTAACCATTGCCACCAACATGGCAGGTCGTGGTACCGATATTCAGCTTGGCGGGAATATTGATATGCGCATTGAACGTGAAGTCACAGAAGAAGATGAAGCCAAGCGCCAAAAACATATTGAACGCATTACCGAAGAGGTCGCAGAAGAAAAGAGAAAAGTGATCGAGCTTGGTGGCCTTTTTGTTCTTGGTACAGAACGCCATGAAAGCCGCCGCATTGATAATCAGCTGCGTGGTCGTTCTGGCCGTCAGGGTGATCCCGGCCATTCCAAATTTTTCCTCAGTATGGAAGATGACCTTATGCGAATTTTCGGTGGAGAACGCATGGACAGCTGGATGCAGAAGCTCGGCTTCGAAGAAGGCGAATCGCTCACTCATCCGTGGCTTAACCGCGCGGTGGAAAAGTCGCAGGAAAAGGTCGAGACCCGCAACTATGACATACGTAAAAATCTTCTTAAATTCGACAATGTCATGAATGACCAGCGTAAGGCCATTTATGAACAGCGCCGAGAAGTCATGACGGAAGAAGATCTTGATGAAACCATTGCTGACATGCGCGAGCATCTTATAGACGACTTGTTAGCCAACTATATTCCCGCACGAAGCTATCCGGACGACTGGGACATCAAGGGTCTTTCCATTGAAACCAAACGCATCTTTACCCAGGACTTTGGTCTTGATGAATGGGCAAAGGAAGAAGGCATGGACGGGGAAACATTCGCTGACCGCCTTGTTGAGGCCGCGGACAACTTCATGGCCAAACGCAGCGCTGACATTGGCCCTGAGATTATGCGCCAACTCGAGCGGACCGTACTGCTGCAATCGATCGACAGCCATTGGAAAGAACATCTGGCACAACTTGATCATCTGCGACAAGTCATTCAATTAAGAGCTTATGGCCAGCGTAATCCGCTTGATGAATATAAGACGGAATCATTTTCCATGTTTGAAAACATGCTCACAAATACCCGCGAGAATGTCGCCTTGCTACTGTCCCATGTTGAAATTCGCCGCCAGGAAGAAGTGCCGGATCTTGCGGAGCCTGACCGCGGCAGTATGAGCGAAATCCACCCAGGTGACAGCAGCGCTGCAGCGCCCGCAGCCGGAAATTCGGCACAGTGGAAGAAAACACCACGCAATGCTGACTGTCCGTGCGGGAGCGGAAAAAAATACAAGCACTGTCACGGACTTGTTATACCAAAAGTTGGCCGGAACGATCCATGTCCTTGTAATAGCGGCAAAAAATATAAACATTGCCACGGCGCAATCTAATTAAGGTATAAAAAAAGCGCTGGTTATCGCCAGCGCTTTTTCTTCACTATCAGAGGGCACTAAAGGCCGACATTCCCCATATTGAGAAACTTTTCACTTCGAAGTTCTTTGATTTTATCGGCGCTTATTGCTGAAAATTCCATCAACGCATTATCAATCGCCTTGCCAACGGATTTCATAGTTTTGTCATGATCGCGGTGAGCGCCGCCGATGGGTTCAGGTATGACCTCATCAACCACTTCAAGCTTATGTAGGTCCTGCGCGGTTATTTTAAGAGCGTTAGCCGCATCTTCAGCTTTTTCATTGGTACGCCATAATATTGAGGCGCATCCTTCCGGCGAAATTACACTGTAAACCGCATGCTCCATCATCAGAACTTTATTCCCAACGGCAAGGGCCACGGCACCGCCTGACCCGCCTTCGCCAACAATGATGCTGATCAGTGGCACTTTGACTGAAAGACAGGCTTCGGTTGAACGGGCAATTGCTTCGGCCTGTCCGCGCTCCTCCGCACCAACACCAGGGTAGGCCCCAGCGGTGTCAACAAATGTGATGATGGGAATTTTAAATTGGTCCGCTAAATGAAATAGCCTGATGGCCTTCCGAAATCCTTCCGGACGGGCCATACCGAAATTATGCTTAATCCTGCTTTCGGTATCATTGCCTTTTTCATGACCAACAACCATAACAGTTTGACCATTAAAGCGGCCAATACCGCCAATTATGGCGTGATCGTCAGAAAACCCGCGGTCGCCAGAAAGCGGCATAAAATCCGTGAACAAATTGCTGATATAGTCAGATAAATGAGGCCGGTCAGGATGACGGGCGACTTTTATTTTTTCCCACGAGGTGAGCTTTGAATAGGTAGATCGCAGCAACTTATCAAGCTTGACTTCAAGACGGCTTATTTCTTCGGCAATGTTAATTTCATCGCCACTTTCCAAACTTTTCATATCGCGGATGCGACTTTCCAGCTCGGCAATAGATTTTTCAAAATCCAAATAGGTTTGCATATAATATGACTTCACTATTATTGTTCGCAAAAAAGCATTTATACCCCTTGACGCTTTAAAAGGCGACTAAAAAAATCACCGGTAAAATAAATAAAGCCTTTATTTTACAAGTGGGTGTTTGTTTTGCACCAATGATTTAAGTCTCTCTTCTAAAACATGGGTGTAAATTTGCGTGGTGCTGATATCGGCGTGGCCAAGCATTTTCTGTACCGCCCTAAGATCCGCTCCATTTGAAAGCAAGTGTGTGGCAAAAGCATGGCGCAGCACATGCGGCGACAGAGAAGACGGTAAAATGCCGACTTTGGTCCCGAGATCTTTCAAAAGTTGTGCGAAGCGGTGTCGGGTCAAGTGGCCAAGCTTTCCTGACGACGGAAAAAGCCACTTTTTCTGTTTCTGGGAGTATTTCTCTTTTCCAGCAGAATTTTTAGCTGATGCCATGACGTCCAGATAGTCTTCAACCGCCCTTTGGGCGCGAGCACTTATGGGCACAAGGCGCTCTTTATCGCCTTTTCCCCGTACATAAATATATGGCTCGGCACTGCGAAACACGGCGCGTGGCAAGCTCACCAGCTCCGAGACGCGAAGGCCCGTTGCATATAGAAGTTCGATCAATGCCAGCAGGCGAACATCATTCAGATGTCGCGTTTTCATTGCGCTGGCCTCTGCAGCACTGAGAAGACTTGAAACCTGTTCTTCACTGAGAAGCTTCGGTAGCGACCTTCCGGTTGCGGGACTTTCAAGATCCAAGGCTGGATTATCGCTACGAATTCCTTCTGCATAAAGAAATTTGAAAAATTGTCTTAGACAAGATAACTTCCGTGCCGCGGTGCTTGCTGCGAAGCCATTTTTTTCAAGCAGAGCAAGGTATTTTCTAAGATCATCCCGAGTAGCTTCCTGCAAAATGTTATCCGAGAGCCTTGGCACGGATGCGATAAATTGCTCAAGATCGCGTGTGTAGGAGCCTATAGTGTTGAGAGACGCAGCCCGCTCTGTCAGGATCATTTCGAGAAACAGCTCTATGAGGTGTTGATCCTTCATCAGAAGTCATTCGCGACGAGGGCCTCAATTGCGACTTTTCGTGCTTCCTGCTCGAGACCAAGACTTCTGAGCAGCCTGATAACCGTACTAATCCCTGCCGCATCAAGGCTTCCTGGCCCGTCTGGGCCCATAGCGATCAGACTGAGGATGATGGATTGCGCTGGTTTATTTTCGCCCACTGCTCTGATCATTTCCCGCCACACGCCAAGCGGAATTGAACCCACATTCTGCGCATGACTGTCGCTGATGAGATCCGTCCATTTTTCTTCAGGAACCTGATGTCCAAACGCTTCTGCGATGGCATAAAACAGAGTTGCTCTGCTGTCTCTGCTTTCCGGGGCAAGCACCATCTGACCATTCCACCACAAATTAAGAATATCTTCAGACCAACGAATGCTACCTCTGTCAGCAGCAATAGTGATCAGTGGCCAAATGTTGAGCAGCGCGCGGGTTGCTTCAGCGTCACCGCCCGCAGCACTTTGACGAGCAAAATCGTACCACTGAGAAGCTCGCTCAACATCTCCTGCCAGTAAAAGTCCGCGCGCGATGTGATGAGCGCTGTTCATTAATCTTGAGGTCGGGTTAATAGACCGCAATGTATTCCTATTGAGGGCCGCTTTGCGCCCCAAGTCATTATTCTTGGACGCCCGCTGCCAAATTGCACCAAGTATTGATGCCTTGTCCTGATCTTGCTGCTGTCTGGAGGCCGCCTGGTATAGTAGCGCGTCAGCCAGCGGTCGGTTATCAAACTGCGCTAGCCGCACGGCATTGCTATATTCCATTTCGGTAAATTGCTGGAGGTCATAGATATTTCCGAGAATTTCTGCTGATATGCCACCAGCGTTGTAACTTTTAACCGCTGCCTGGAACCTGTTTTCGGCCGTAAGGTTGGGATTGATAACCAGCGCGCTCACAATAAGTGGAGAGCTGGTTTCGATCAGGTCCGCATTAATCGGTTGGTCGAGCAAGGTGAGGATCGTATAATTAAGCGGATCAAGAGATGTGATGGCACTGCTCATAAAGGCCCCTCTGGCTTCGGGTGCTTCCATGAGCTTGTTCAGGAGGTCAAAGAAAACATAGTCGGACGTACCCTGCTCATTGAGCATATCAAGAACGATTTGTGCGCCGGCATTATTTTCCTCAAGCAGTCGGCAAAAGCCGAGCATTTTAAGCCAAAACACATCTTCTGCGCTCGCCTCTGCTCCTTCATCCTGCCGATTTACGGAAAAACGACTCGCCAACCGGCTTCTCTCCTCGGACCGAGTGCGGGCCAACTGGGTCATCTGACACGCGCCGATCAGGTCGCCGCCAAGCATCAGAATTTCCGCATTCTTCTGCTCAGGAGCCAGCGTGTCCTCTGGAAGGTTCTGTAAAAATCCAACAAGGTCGGTGAGGTTGCCTCTTTCAATAAGCTTTTCAAGGCGAAGGTTTATAAAGCGTTTTAATAGCGCTTCATCAAATTGCTCATCTGTCCGCTCAAATTCATCTTCCTCCCGTTGCGGGTCATCCAGATCGACAAGAGCTTTTCCAGTAGGCGCTGACGCAAAGGAAAGCAAAAGCTTTTGCGATATTGCATCCATGGCCAGTGATTTGGTTGGCAGCTTAAGAACTTTTAGCAGGCTTTCTATCTTTTCAAACGAAGACGGCTGCCAGATGCTCTTAGAAAGACCGCCGGCTCCAGGCATGAGCGTACCGTACGCGGACCTGTCCAATTCTATCATTTCCTCTATTTTTGCAACCGCTATATCACCTGTAAAAATGTTTTCGTCACCATTTTCTGGTGGCTCCGGCGTTTGAGCGAGACGTTCTTCAGCCGCACGTGCTATTTCGTCATCGTCAGGGAAATAAGGGCCTGGCACTCCGGACGGAAATAAAATAGACCTTGGTTGATCTTCTGCTTCACGCACGGGCCGCTCAACTTGCTGTTCTGCCGTCTGGCCAAAAAGCAGTGCCGGCGAAAGCGCCGTACTGGCAAAAACCGCGAGCATCCCCGCCCGCAGCGCCCAATGTCTCTGGAGCTTTAGCCCGCACATTGTTAAGATTGGAAAGATCATAAATATTCCCGCAAAAAATAAATTAATTTGGAAAGGCGTCGTCAGGTAGTGTCTTTTCCACGCGTTCTGTCGGCGCAGGAATATCGGCCGTCATAAGATAGATGCCCGCCCCCACAATCGCCAGTAGGATTAAAATAATCAGGGAAAGCCATAATTTTGCCATTGGTATATTGACCTCTGTAATATTATAAAAAGGAATTAAAAAAGTAACACAACATATTAGCTGTGTCTGTTCACAAGGTAAAGCTCGCTAAAAAATATGTTTATTTCGTGGCTAAACTCACTAAAGACATGTAAATAGTAGATATAATGAATAATTTGAAAAGAAAAAGAAAAAAATCGCTGCTGCCGCGACTAAGATACCCGCTTCGAAAAAGCATTTCACTGGTCGGCCTCATGGGGTGCGGGAAAACAACAATCGGCGTTCGGCTAGCGCGGCGTTTGCATTTAGAGTTTATCGATAGTGATCATGAAATAGAAGCTGCAGCCGGTCACACCGTAACAGAAATTTTTGAAAAATTTGGCGAAGACGATTTCAGAAAAGGGGAACGGCGTGTCATTAACAGGCTAATTAGTCAGGATAAAAATATTATCCTTGGCACGGGTGGTGGCGCCTTTATGGACCAAAAAACCCGCGGACGGCTCAAGAAACAAACCATTGTGATATGGCTCAGGGTGGATGTGGACCTCCTCGTGGAAAGAACGTCCAAAAGAGACACTCGACCGCTGCTTAGAAAAGGGAACCCGCGAAAAATTCTTCAAAAACTGACCGAAGAACGCTATCCCATTTATGAAGAAGCCCATATAATTGTGGAGAGCGGACAAGGGCCACATGATGCGGTTGTCAACGATATAATCTGGAAGCTTAATAAGTATCTGGCGACTGAGAAAAAAAAGTATCAGAGACGGTTGGCCCGCAAACGGGCGCGTGAGAAAAATAACGATGAAGGCCCGAAAAAGCAGAATGACACAAAAGACAACAGTTGATCTTGGCAGCAGAAGTTACGACATCCTGATCGGTGAGGATATCATTGATGAGGCAGGATCGTACATCAACGCTCTATTAAAACGGCCCAGAACAGTGATCGTTACCGACGAAAATGTCGCTCGGCACCAGCTTTCCCGGCTCGAATCGAATTTAAAGGCGGAAAACATTGCCTTTGACACGATCGTGCTGCCGGCGGGAGAAGCGACAAAATCGATCGGACAGCTTGAAAAGCTGCTTGAAACCATGCTCTCTATGAAGCTTGAGCGCAGCGATATGGTCATCGCTCTCGGTGGAGGGGTCATTGGTGATCTGGTGGGTTTTGCCGCTAGCATTTATTTGCGCGGCATTGATTTTATACAAGTGCCAACAACACTCCTTGCTCAGGTGGATAGTTCTGTAGGCGGGAAAACCGGTATCAATAGTCCTCATGGGAAAAACCTTATCGGGGCTTTCCACCAACCACGTCTTGTGCTCATTGATGTAACAACACTGGACACTCTCGACCCTCGCCATGTGATCGCTGGGTATGCCGAGATCGTAAAATATGGGTTGATCAACGATCCCGAGTTTTTTAAATGGCTGGAACAAAATGGCAAAGATCTTATTTCCGGTCCTGCCGAACGAAGCCGCGCCCTCAGAACAGAAGCAATTTTTAAAAGCTGTGAAGCCAAGGCAGCAGTGGTTGCTGAGGATGAAAAGGAAAGCGGCGCCCGTGCGCTTCTTAATCTTGGCCATACCTTTGGTCATGCGCTGGAAGCGGAAAATGGTTATAATGACCGCCTGTTTCATGGCGAGGCCGTTGCCATGGGTATCATCCTCGCTTTCCAACTGTCGGAAAAAATGGGCCTTTGCCCAGCAAGCGATGTTGCCCGTGTCAAACGCCACTTTGAACAGACATCGGCGCAGTCGCTGTCAGATTTTAATTTAGATGTTAATCATCTGCTTGAACATATGACTAAGGATAAGAAAATGGCAGACGGAAAGCTTACTTTTGTCGTCGCATCGGGGATCGGTAAATCATATTTATCAAAAGACGTCGATATGGAAGATGTTAAATCTGTGCTCGAAATGGGCCTTAAAGGATAATTTGAACGCTGATGGAAACTGAACTTATTACTGCAGTGGTTGTTATCGTTTTTCTAGTGATATTCTCCGGATTTTTCTCAGGTTCGGAAACATCCCTCACGGCAACCTCCGCATCCAACATGCATAAACTCTCAAAGGAAGGTAATGCCCGAGCCAGTCTGGTTGAAAAATTAATTGCCGATCCGGAAAGTCTTATCGGCGCGATTTTGCTCGGTAACAATCTGGTTAATATTCTTGCATCGGCCCTCGCCACATACATTTTTATCGAGCTGTTTGGCGAAATAGGCGTTGTTTATGCCACGTTTGCCATGACGGCACTTGTCCTAATTTTTGCCGAAGTGATGCCAAAAACCTACGCCATTTCGAACCCGGAACGAGTTGCCCTTAAGGTAGCGCCTGCGATTAACATCTTTGTCATTATATTCTCGCCCATAGTTCGACTTATTCAAATCATTGCCCGCCAAACTCTGCGCCTTCTTGGCGTTAAAGCGGAGGAAAATCAGAAGGTTCTTAGCCCCCAGGATGAAATTCGCGGAGCCATCGATCTTCAGGCTCATGAAGGCGGCATCGTCAAAGAACATAAGGACATGCTGGCAGGCATCCTTGATCTTGATGAAATAAGCCTCGAAGATGTGATGGTTCACCGAAGAAATGTCGAAACCATAAATGTCGAGGACACCATAGAGGATATATTCCAGCAAATTGTCTCGAGCTCTTATACCAGACTTCCCATGTGGGAAGATGACCAAGACAATATCATCGGGGTCGTCCACGCCAAAGACGTACTGAGGATAACCCGAAAGTCAGGTGGTGAGCTTGATCACAAAACGCTCCGGGATATCGCCATCTCGCCGTGGTTCGTTCCGGAAACAACCAGTCTTCGCGATCAACTGAAGATGTTTCTGGCGAGAAAGACCCACTTCGCCGTCGTTGTCGATGAGTATGGTGCATTAATGGGCGTCATAACGCTGGAAGATATTCTCGAAGAAATAGTCGGCGAGATTACAGATGAACACGATACTTTAAATAGCGACGTCAAAAAGTTAAAGTCCGGAGCCATTATCGCTGAAGGAACGACACCAATTCGCGATTTAAACAGACAGTTTAACTGGAATTTAAGCGACGATGAGGCCATAACCATCGCCGGGTATATTATCGACCAAGCTGAAACCATTCCTCTTCCTGGGCAGATATACGAAAAAAATGGTTTTCAATTTAAAATACTGAAACGAAAAAAGAATCAAATCACGCAGGTCAAAATTCAACCGCCTATTGCTTAATCTTTGTCCTTCAATACCGTAAGCATTTTGTCAATTTGGTCCTCATTTAATTCTCTGATATCGCGATTGAGAAGATTAACCAGCTCTGTGGCCGAAGCACTGAGGCCTGACGTATCGACCACCATCCGCGGGTGGGAAAGCCTTGCAAGATTTTCAAGCTCTTCTGCCTCATCCCAGATAATATTGAAGTAGCTGATAATCTGTTGAATAAGTGCCCAGGATGGTCGGCCACGATGCCCGTGTTCCAGCGCGGAAAGGTAGGCCGGACTAATGGCAAGTTTTTTAGCCATCTGTTTTTGGCTTACCCCTCGTTTTTTTCTAAGTTCTCTTACTCGTTCACCAAATGGGGTCATTATGTCCTCTTTAAAACAACATATAATGCGCCGGTGCCACCATCACTTTGGCGTGCATCCTGAAAGGATACGATCATATGACGCATGGCACCGCTAGAAAGCCAAAGTGGCACCTCTCGCCTGAGGACACCGCGGCTATTTTCGAAATCAGTATAGCGAAAATCTGCGTAGCCGGTTTTTTTGGGTCCGCCTTTTCCGGTCACCACCAGAACCACTCTTTTCTGGTTTCGCTGGGCTCGCTCAAGATAGTGATAAAGCTTCTCGTGCGCTTCCACACAGGTCATGCCGTGCAGATCAATTTTGCCGTCTGGCCTCACTTTTCCGGCTTTGAGCTTCTTTCCCCAATTACTATCGTTATTTTTCAGGCTGTCAAAATTTGACACGGATGGTTGCGTGAATTTCGTTCGGGTTGCTTCTTTGAGGGCATTGATTTTAAAAGGCTGAGCCTGGCTTCTCTCCTCTGCCGGACCGCGTTCAAAGCTTGTTGGCTTAATATTCCTGGTATAGAGCTGCCACAAGCGGCGGTCTTCCTGACTGAGGTCCTTTTTTCCCATTAAAGACGACTTTCCGGCTCGTCAAATATTGAGCTAGAAACGGTATTGGGGACGAGAACATAATAACTGCCACGGTCTTTCATTGGCCCCGCTTTTAATTCAGCAAGATCGCCAATACCCCAATAGACATCGCCGCGGATTTGTCCTTTTATTGCGCCGCCCGTATCTTGAGCGACAACAAGCCTTTTCAAGTGAGGTTTTTGAATAATTTCGCCGCCGTCCGTACCCAGTTCCTGATACGTGTTAAGCCAGAGCGGCACCCCAAGGGGAATATGGGCGCGGTCAACGGCCAACGATCGACCGGGCGTTAGGCCAACACCGAGACTACCAACCGGCTTATCTGTGTTTCGTTCAAGAAAAAAGACGTAGGACGGGTTTTTCCACATGAGTTCGTTTGATTTTTCGGGATTTTGCATCATCCAGTCGAGAATTGCCTGTAGCGACATATCCTCTCTGGCAATATCACCGCTTTCGATTAGAAATTGCCCTATGGCGCGGTAGGGTCTTCCGTTTCGCTCCGCATAACCAAGATGCATAAGTTGGCCATTTTCAAGCTCAATAAAGCCAGAGCCCTGAATCTGCAGGAAAAATGTTTGTTCAACAGTTTCGAGCCAAACTAGCTCCAAGTCCTTATTTTCCAGAGCACCCTGTTCAATTTCAGCTCTGTCTTTGTAGGGGACAAATTTACTGTCTCTAACTTCGCCAATAATCGAACGGCCCTTCAAACTTTGATCAAAATCCCCTAGATCAATGTTTTGAAGATCCGTCGGCACCATATAAAGCGGGGCGTTATATTTATCGTTCCGTGTCCGCGATCCTTGGTAAACCGGTGCGTAATAGCCCGTAAACAGCCCCGGTTCCTGCTGCAAAAACGCGAGCGGGGCAAAATGGCTTTCAAAAAATTTTCTTGCTGCCACCGGATCAATTTCCATCGCGGCACGGCACGTTGGTTGCCAGTCGCTGGCCTGACCAAAATCACCAAATGACCTCGCTGGTGGATATTTTAAAACTCGCTCGCAGGAAATTTGGAAGGCCTTAAGAGCCAGAGCGTGATCATCAGCCGACCATCCTTCAAGATCTTCGAAATTACGGAGTACAAATTTTTCGGGTGCCATTATCTTGGTCGGTGTGACAAGAAAATACAGAGACGTAGCAAATAGAGCGAGCAGGAAGAGGGGGGCGTAAATATGTCTCATATTTGCTTAAATCCTAAACCTGCGCCCTTATGTTATTCGTTACTGGTCGACACGAGTGTCCAGTTTGGATCACCCCGCCTTACGTCGCGGCAAAATGTCCATATATCGAGCACAGGTACAACTTTTTCGGGGTCCCCGTCCACAACGTTACCATCCACATCTTTCACAGCAATGGTCATATGGCTGTTGAACTTGAGGGTAAGCTCTGCCATAGAACCATCGATACTGGCGTCTTCAAGTTCTATTTTCTCAATGTCATTGAGCACATTGTCAAAACGTTGCTCCGCGCTCTTCATATCGTTTATTGCCGCTTCAAACTGGCTGAAAACATCTCGGCTTAAAAAACTGCGCAAGGTTTTGATATCCCCATCCCAAAATGCGTTTAAGATCATTCCGTAAGCATATTCGGCGCCATCAATAAATGTTGGCAACGTAAAACTACGGTCATAAGAATTTATTTTTTCAAGTGTGCTATAAAATGGAGACGATTTGGTCACGCCGATGTCTATGGTTGCTTGTGGTGCTTCAGCAGGCTGATCATCCTGCACGAGGCCGCCTTTTATGGGAATGACATTATCGCGAGGGGCTCCCTTTTCCCGCAACGAACTATCAGAACCCTTTTCATCCTTACCGTCATAACCATCTTTGCGGCCAAGCGTTCTACGCAATTGCAATATAATGAAGCCGGCGACAAAGGCCATAATTATCAAAAATAAATTGTCGTCCATCCGTGTTCCTACAAATCCTTGTCCGCTCAGTCAGACATAATTGGTGATCCCCACTTGGAGATCTAAAATTAAATACTATATTAGATAGACCATGATGTATATATTATGAACCCATATTTCAACTGTTTGGATGATAAATGCCATTATTATTTTTAATCGCCCTTTTCGCCGTTCCCTATCTTGAATTTCTTGTTTTCGTGGAAGTAGCGGATGAAATTGGCGGTCTTTCCGCTCTTGCGCTCACTCTTTTTACAGCAGTACTTGGTATTTACATCATCCGTCAGGAGGGGATTCAGGTGCTTCGTAACCTCAAGAATACCGTTGATCGCGGCGAAAGTCCGGTTTCTGAACTTATCCACGGTTTCTTTCTGGCTATAGCCGGATTTTTCTTTTTGTTACCGGGCTTTATAACCGATCTTATTGCCGTGTTGCTCGCTATTGCCCCGGTGCGGGCAATGCTCGGAAACATGATGGTAGATGCGGGAAAACGAAACCATAACAGCCGGCCAAGATCCACCTTCTCAGGCGGAATCATTATTGACGGTGAATTTGAAGAAGAAGACGAAAAACAGCCATCACAAGAACAGCTTCCCCCTGACGATGAGGACAAAGATCAAAAAACTTGATTGCGCTTCAAAGAAAAAATTATCATAAACACACCTTTTCACCTAGAATCTCTTGTGAATATTACAAAAGCATGTTAGCAGACACATTAAATTTGCGACTATAAATTAGGAAAAGACAAAATGTCAGATACTACAGAACAAAGTGATGCTCCAAATGAAGCAAACACTGGTGAAATTCAAATCAGTATTTTAGGTCAGTATATTAAAGACCTGTCATTTGAAAACCCGACACCTGCACAAACCATTCAGAAGCTTTCAACTGAACAGCCTTCCATGAACATTAATGTAAACCTTAATGCTCAGCAGGTCGGTGAAGATATCTTTGAAGTTGATTTAAAAATAACCGCAACGGCTCTTTCTGGTGAAGAAACAGCATTTGTGGCAGAGCTTCTTTATTCTGGACTGTTCGGTATTAAGAACCTTCCAGAAGATCAATTACAGCCATTTCTTATGGTTGAAGCACCGCGTCAGATATTCCCATTCGCGCGCCGCATTCTTTCTGATATAACCCGTGATGGTGGCTTCCCGCCGCTTATGCTTGAGCCGATTGATTTTGCCAGCCTTTATCATCAGCAGCTCCAAGCAGCATCTGGTCAACAGAAAGCTGGTAACAGCGAGGACGATATTGTCGTAAATTAGGCGGTAATAAATAGATTTTGAAAGGCCTTCATATCTATGAAGGCCTTTTTTTATGACTGGTTCCAGAGATTGTTTTCAATGCTTTTGATGAAGGACTTGTGCCGCTCCAACTCTTCTGGACTGGCGCTGTGAGCCCTCGGCGATCTAAATATTTTTTCCCTTGGCTGAACCGGGTTTACAGAATCCGGATTTTTTCCCTCAGTAACCAGACTAAGTCCCGTTTGTCTTCCCCCCATAAGTTCAAGATAAACTTCTGCCAGCAGCTCGGCATCAAGCAAGGCGCCATGTTTGACACGGCTTGAGTTATCCACAGAAAATCTTTTACACAGCGCATCAAGGGTGTTGTTGGCACCTGGGAATTTGCGCCGTGCTATCGCGAGTGTATCCACCGCACGACTTGCTGGATAGGAAGGAAACCCAAGATTTTCCATTTCCCAATTGATGAACTTCATATCAAATTCGGCGTTGTGAGCGACCAAGTTCATATCGCCACAAAAATCCCTAAAACCAGCAACGATTTCACCAAATGTTGGATGATCTTTAAGGAACTCTTCTGAAAGACCGTGGACTTGTTCAGCCGCCGTGGGCATATCACGTTCAGGGTTTATATATGCATGATAGACGTCACCAGTTGGCAAATAATCCTCAACAACCACGCACCCAATTTCAACAATACGGTCGCCATTGAAAGGATCAAATCCTGTTGTTTCCGTATCAAATACCACTTCACGCATTTATTGTTCCTTAATCTTTTGCAATATGTCCTCAACCTGCTTTGCAGCATAATCCAATCCGCGATCGGTTTGAACGACAAAATCAGCCTTGGTTCTTTTTTGCAAATCCGGTAACTGTTTTGCAAGTATTTCTTCAAAGCGTGTTTCGGTCATACCAGGCCGTTTCAAGACGCGCTTTTTCTGAGTTTCAAACGGCGCAGAGACGACAACAATATAGTCGCAGTCATCCTCATAGCCTTTTTCAAATAAAAGCGGAATGTCAAAAAGAACAATATCAGCGTGTGAATTTTTGGTGAATTTTTTCCGCTCTTTAACAACCAGTGGATGAAGGATTTCTTCAAGAGTTTTAAGGGCATCATCATCACCGAACACACGTGCACCAAGCAGTTTTCGGTCTATATGATCTTGCTTTTTTACATCTGGAAACGCGAGCTCCACCGCATCAACGGCATCGCCTTTTGGACCCAACAGTTTGTGAACAGCAGCATCACTATCAAAAATCGGTACGCCATATTGAGCGAACAGTTTTGCTGTTTCCGTTTTTCCCATGCCAATGGATCCGGTAAGGCCGATTGTTTTCATTTCAAGGCCTCAAGCAAGTGATCTCTTAAGCCCTGATCTACTTCGGGCATCACACCAAACCATGCTTTAAATCCGGGCACCGCCTGATGAAGAAGCATCCCTAGCCCGTCAACAGTTTCGTTCCCGCGCTCACGAGCCCGCTTAAGGAGGTCTGTTTCAAGAGGACTATAAACAATATCGTAAACCGTTGCCTTTATTGGCAGATTATCAAGTGACAGTTCAAGGGCGGGTTGTCCGGTCATACCCAAGGTCGTAACATTTACGAGGAGCTCTGCATTTAAAAGGGCGTCTTCACGGTCACGCCACGGTATCACTTTAATTCGGCTGTCAGCAATTTCATTTGCGAGGGAAGTGGCCCGTTCCAGCGTTCTGTTGACAAGACGAATTTCAGGCACCCCTTCATCAAGTAAACTGATAATGACCGCACGGGCCGCACCACCAGCTCCAATAATTGTAACAGGACCCTTTTCAGCCGCCCAGCTTTGGGTGGTTTGTTTAAGGTGCTTCAAAAAACCGTACCCGTCCGTATTGGCACCGATCATTTTTCCACGCTCATCAAAATATATCGTATTGACCGCACCGATTTTTTTCGCGGATGCGTCCAGCTCATCAACCAGTGCCATAGCACTTTCTTTATAGGGAACCGTGAGATTAACGCCTTCAATTTTATTAGACTTTAGACGGGCGATAAAATCAGCAAGCTCATTTTTGGCGACATGAAACGCGGCATAGTCCCCGGTCACTCCATATTTCCTGAGCCAATATCGATGGAGTTTTGGCGACAGACTATGAGAGATCGGATCACCAACAACCCCAGCTATTTTGGCGCTCGCTTCGCTCATGATGCCTGTTCTTCTTCGTATTTGTTTTTGAGATTGATAATCGCAACCGATGTTTCTTCTATCGAGCGGCGGGTTACATCAACGGTGGGCCAACCCATTTTGCTAAATAACCTGCGCGCTTCTTTCACTTCTTCTTTTACCAATTCTTCGTCAATATAATCTGTTGTTTTGCTTTCCTTTAACATCAAAAGTCGGTTTCTGCGAATTTGAACCAGCCGGTCAACACTATTAACAAGACCGACAACAAATTTACCTTTACACAGTTCAAGTTCCGGTGGTAGCGGACATCCCGGCACAATGGGAATGTTAGCTGCTTTATAGCCACGGTTGGCAAGATAAATGCACGTCGGTGTTTTTGAAGTTCGCGACACACCAACGAGGATGATGTCGGCTTCGGTCAAACTGTCCGCAATTTGACCGTCGTCATGAGCAAGGGTGTATTGAATAGCATCTATGCGTTCAAAATAAACGTCGTCCATCTGATGTTGAAGTCCGGGTCTTTCTGTCGGCGTTTCGCCGAGATGGCGGCCCAGTTCACGAATTATGCCCTGTAGTACTGAAATATAGGGCCATTTATGTTTTTTGCAGGCGTCAACTAGTACTTTTTCAATTTCATGGTCAACCAGCGTGAACATGACTATACCCGGATTATCTTCCATTTCCGCAATAAGCCGTTCCATGTGACGTGCTGTCCTAATCATCGGCCAGTAATGTTTTATGGGCTCTATTGCCGGAAACTGAACCATAGAGGCTTTTGCCACCTGCTCAAGCGTATCGCCGGTGGAATCGGAAACCAGATGAAGATGAATTTTAGTCATATAAATATTTTCTCGTATTGATCGATCGAATTAGGTGAATAGTGGGGATAACTCACTCTTTTTTCAATAACATTATTTTTTATCTACGTAATTCATTTTCGATACCTAATAACTTAACCTGTGAGCAATTTGTTGCCAGCGATTTTATATTTGTCAAAATATGACAAAATTTCTATCCTTTTTTAATCATCCACGATATGTATATGTCTAAATTTAAAGAATGTTTGTTATATTTAAGTCATGAGAAAATAAATAAGTGCGGTTGTTGATAAATACTGTATTTCCTGTTGATATTATTTAATCCTCATCTTTCACAGGACCTACTAACAACTACAATATTTATATATAAATATAATATAAGAGACAGAACCCGTGAATAACTTTTTTGAACGATATACATATGAGCACTGATAAACTTTTCCTCAAAACTTTAAAAGGGGAATTAACCGATAGAGTTCCTTTCTGGTTTATGCGCCAAGCTGGCCGATATCTTCCTGAATATATGGCTCTTAGAGCTGAGGCAGGATCATTTTTAGATCTATGCTATAATCCAGACTTTGCAACTGAAGTGACTTTACAACCCATAAGACGGTTTTCTATGGATGCTGCAATATTATTTTCAGATATTCTCGTCATCCCGCACGCGCTGGGACAGGATTTGGCATTCATAGCGGGAGAGGGTCCTGTTTTAACGCCAGTCGATAATCTGGAAAAGCTGGAAGCGCTTTCAATGGATAGGCTCCATGATCATTTAAATCCTGTTTATCAAACCGTTTCTAATCTTTCAGAAAAATTACCTGATAATGTCGCTTTGATCGGATTTGCCGGTGCTCCCTGGACTGTTGCGACCTATATGGTTGGTGGCCGTGGTTCAAAAGACCAAGCAGATACACGGCTGATGGCTTATCAGGACCGGGAAACTTTCTCCAAACTTATTGATCTTCTTGTTCACTCCACATCTGAATATCTCATCAAACAGGTTGATCATGGGGCAGAGGCGCTGCAAATATTTGATAGCTGGTCCGGATCACTACCCGCTGATGAATTTATAGCCTGGTGCGTAGAACCGATGCAAATGATTGTAGAAAATATCCGTGCTGTACACCCGGATATTCCAATCATTGGATTTCCAAAGGGAGCGGGCGCAAAGATTAAAAATTATATCAACAAAACAAAAGTAGACGCCGTCAGTATTGATACGTCCATGTCCACATCATGGGTTCGCGATTCTATTCAGCCTCTTTGTACCGTACAAGGCAACCTGGACCCTCTGTTGCTGGTTGGCGGTGGAGCACCCCTTGAGAAAGCTGTTTATCACATTCTCGACCATTTAAAAGACGGTGCGCATGTCTTTAACCTCGGTCATGGCATCATCCCGCAAACACCTCCAGAGAATGTAAAGTTGGTTTCTGATATTATTTTGAATTATAGAAGATAGAAATGAGCAAAAAAACAGCTGTTATCATGTTCAACCTGGGTGGTCCGGACTGTCTGGACGCTGTAAAACCGTTTTTATTCAATTTATTTTATGATCCCGCCATCATTACTGTGCCCAATCCTCTACGCTGGATGATTGCCAAATCCATTTCAAGCAGGCGCGCACCGATTGCAAGGAATATTTACCGTGAAATCGGAAATAGATCGCCAATTCTTCCAGAAACAGAAAAACAGCGCCTGGCGCTTGAGGATAAGTTGAAGGGAAGTATCAAAAACGAAGTAAAATGTTTTGTTTTTATGCGCTATTGGCATCCTTTCGCAAAAGATGTTGTTGATGATGTGATAAAATATCAGCCTGACGAAATAATTCTGCTGCCGCTTTATCCTCAGTATAGTGTGACCACTACGGGAACGGGCATTATTGAATGGAATAAATGGGCAAAGAAGAAAGGCCTTAACGCGCCTTATCGAGTGATAAAAGAATATCCGGATGCTGATTTTTTTGTTGGTACAATCGCCGACTTGATAAGGGAAAAAATTGGTGGCATTGAAAATAAATCAAACTATCGACTTTTGCTTTCTGCGCACGGACTTCCGAAAAAAACCATTGAAGCAGGTGATCCTTACCAAACGCAAGTAGAGCTGACTTGCAAAGCACTAATGAATAATTTGGCCAATGAAAATCTAGACTCAGTTGTTTGCTATCAAAGCAGGGTAGGGCCGCTGGAATGGATAGGCCCGTCCACAGATGACGAGATCGAAAGGGCGGCAAATGACGGTAAAAATATTATTATGGTTCCTGTTGCCTTTGTATCTGAGCATTCGGAAACTCTTGTAGAGCTTGATATCGAATATAAAGAACTTGCAGAAGAAAAAGGTATTAAGGAATATATCCGTATTGACACTGTGTCAGACCGCGAAACATTTATCGATGGCTTGATGCAATTGGTTTTGCAAAATAGGATTTTAAATGATTGATAGTTTATTAGAATTATTTCAGGAATATTATTACTGGTTGCTATCGCTTCATATCATATCTGTGATCAGTTGGATGGCAGGTATGTTCTATCTGCCGCGGTTATTTGTCTATCACACCCGACTTGAAGTTGGTAGTTACGCATCCGAAATGTTCAAAGAAATGGAACGAAAATTGATGCGGATTATTATTAATCCGGCCATGACGGCAGCCTGGATTTTCGGGCTCTCTCTATCGTTCGGCCAAGATAGTTGGTCCGCTGGTGGCTGGTTTTATATAAAATTTGTTGCTGTTATTCTGATGTCTGGTTTTCATGGCTATTTATCCAAGTGGCGACGGGCATTTGAACGTGATGAAAACAAGCATTCGGAAAAATATTTTCGTATGATGAACGAAGTGCCAACCATACTCATGATCATAATCGTTTTTATGGTTTTTCTTAAACCATTTCAGTAAAATAAAAATCCTCTTTGCTTATATTTAAAAATGCGGTAATATCTCTTCATTCAATGTATCGTCTGATGCAAATCTTTCTATTTTTTTATCAACTTCTTGAATTTCAATAAAAAAATATCCCCCTATTTTTCAAACCGTTTGGATACCCACCATGAATCTATTGGACCTTAAAAAGAAAGCCCCAGCTGAGCTTTTGGACCTTGCTGAAGACAATGATGTCGAAAATGCCAGTAATATGCGTAAGCAGGAACTTATGTTTGCGATACTCAAGGCTTTTGCCGCGCGAAATGAAGAAATTTCAGGCGGGGGTGTTGTTGAAGTGTTGCAAGATGGTTTTGGCTTTTTAAGATCGCCTGAATCAAATTATCTGCCGGGCCCCGACGATATCTATGTGAGCCCAAGTCAAATAAAACGTTTTGGTCTCAGAACAGGGGATACTGTGGAAGGTCTTATCCGTGCCCCTAAAGACGGCGAACGTTATTTCGCTCTGGTTAAAGTGGCACAGGTAAATTACAAAGATCCTGATGCCGGAAAACATAAAGTTCATTTTGACAGTCTTACACCGCTTCATCCGGACCGGAAGTTTCGATTGGACCGTACCGATCCCACACTAAAAGACAAATCAACCAGAGTAATTGATCTAGTTGCGCCAATTGGATTTGGTCAGCGCGCAGTGATTGTTGCGCCACCAAGAACCGGTAAAACAGTGCTTATGCAAAATGTTGCCCATGCCATTAAGGAAAATCATCCAGATGTGTTTTTGATCGTGCTTCTTATCGACGAGCGTCCAGAAGAGGTGACTGATATGCGCCGTTCAGTTATAGGAGAAGTTGTAAGTTCGACATTTGATGAACCAGCAAGCCGTCACGTACAGGTCGCAGAAATGGTCATTGAAAAAGCCAAGCGCCTTGTTGAAAATAAATACGATGTTGTCATTCTACTTGATAGTATTACACGTTTAGCACGTGCTTATAACACGGTTATTCCAAGCTCCGGTAAAGTACTTACTGGCGGTGTCGATGCAAACGCGCTGCAAAGACCAAAACGTTTCTTTGGTGCGGCGCGTAATGTAGAAGAAGGTGGTTCGCTCACGATTATTGCCACGGCACTTATTGATACTGGTAGCCGCATGGATGAGGTGATCTTTGAAGAATTTAAGGGTACGGGTAATTCTGAGATTGTGCTTGATCGTAAAGTGAGCGATAAGCGGATATTCCCGGCTATTGATATTACCAAATCTGGTACCCGTAAAGAAGAGCTGCTTCTTGATGCTGGCACACTTGCTAAAATGTATGTGCTTCGCCGCATTCTCATGCCAATGGGATCGGTTGATGCGATAGAATTTTTACTTAATAAGCTAAAAGAAACGAAAGATAACGAAGAGTTTTACAGCTCAATGAATAATTAATTGATGCAAGATTAAAGGGCCCCGATGACGGGCCCTTTTTTATTAATAGCATTTTTTAAATTTCTCTGCTTTAATTAAGAAAAACAAATTTAGGGATTAATTTTTTATGTCTACTTCGGAACATCGCGAACCGAGCTTCATTGATGCGTTAATACCAGTGATAGCTCTTGTTAGTATGCTTAGCCTTTCTGTATATTTATATGGCGATGGATCGTCGAGTGGAGCCAATCAGATCGCACTTATTATGGCGGGCTGTGTGGCGCTTATTATTGGCGCGAAGAATGGGTATAAGTGGCGGGATATTGAAAAGGCGATTGCCCAAGGAATTTCCAACACATATGGTGCTATTCTTATCTTGATGGCGGTCGGAATGCTTATTGGATCCTGGATTTTATCGGGTACAGTTCCAGCGATGATTTACTATGGACTTCAAATACTTAACCCGTCTATTTTCTATTTCACTGCCTGTATTTTGAGTGCAATTACCGCAATTAGTATAGGAAGTAGCTGGACTGTTGCCAGCACCATCGGTATTGGCCTTATGGGGATAGCAGCGGGCCTTGGATTGGCGCCTGAGATAACGGCCGGCGCTATTATTTCCGGTGCTTATTTTGGCGATAAAATGTCGCCTCTTTCGGATACAACAAACTTGGCACCAGCAGTTGCGGGTACCGATCTTTTTACACATATTCGCCATATGACCTGGACCACAATTCCGTCTATTAGCATTGCTATAATTCTTTATCTTATTCTCGGTCTCACCAGTGATATCAGTTCAGCTGACGTGGATCTTAGCGACCAACTGACATTGATCGAGAGCAATTTTACCATTGGTATTTATCTGTTTATACCTCTATTGGTTGTTTTTGTGTTAGCGGTTAAAAAGAACCCGGCCTTTCCCACACTGGTGATTGGAACTTTAACGGGTGTCGCCATGGCGGTTATTTTTCAATATGACGTGATAATGAAATTCGTCGAAGCAGGTGGTCGGAATGACGTTGTTATAATTTTGGACGGCATCTGGAGAGCGCTTTTCGCTGGATTTTCAGCGAACACCGGTGATGTCAAAATGGATGAGCTACTTACTCAGGGCGGTATGGCAGGGATGATGGACACGATCTGGCTTGTCATGTGTGCGATTACTTTTGGATCCATCATGGAAAAGCTTGGGCTACTTAAAAGGTTGGTGATTGGCTTGATCGGTATGGCGCAGACAACAGGGTCCCTTATACTTGTTACAGCTCTCACGTGTATTGGGGTCAATATTTTGGCTGCAGATCAATATATTTCTATCGTGCTACCGGGTCGCATGTACCGGCTTGAATTTAAACGTCGAAACTTGGCGGCGAAAAACCTTTCTCGTGTGCTGGAGGATACGGGAACCGTGACATCGGTTCTTGTCCCGTGGAATACCTGCGGTGCATTTTTCTCGAGTACGCTTGGTATTGCAACATTCGCCTATGCGCCTTATTGCTTCTTTAATTTGATCAGTCCGGTGATCTCTGTTCTCTATGGCGTCTATAACGTAAAAATTGCTCCGATTAATCCGGATGAGGTTCTAGCGGAATAATATATCGCCACTTAAAAAGGTAATTTCAGATTATCATCGGTTTCTTCGAGATCAAGGAGGAACTGTTTTGTCTCGATCCCTTCACCGCCGGAAAAGCCAGTGAGCTTTCCATCTTTGCCGAGCACTCTGTGGCAGGGGATAATAATCGGGATTGGATTTTGTCCGCAGGCCATGCCGACCGCACGGGCATGCGACCCGAGGCGATCTGAAATTTCGCCGTAAGTGAGAAATTTGCCGTAAGGTATTTCTCGCATGATGTTCCAGACATTTTTTTGAAACTCGGTGCCATGGGGGTTTAATGGCAAATTGAAATCCGGATTTTCTCCATCAAAATAGTGATCGAGTATTTTTTTTGCTTGTTGCAATAATTCGGTTTCTTCTTGAAAGGGTGACCATCCCCAATCAAGAGCAACGATTTCCCCTTCCTCTTCACTGATGGTTAGATCCCCAATTGGGCTGTGAACTGATAGTTGTGTCATGATATATTTATCATCCAATACTAGAAAAAAAGGCTGTCAAATTATTTCTTCTTTTGATCTGTGGATAAGTCAAAAAACACAATAAAAACAACATGTTACAAAAAGACAACTTTGAATCTATGCGAAAAAGTGGACGCTACAGCGGCCAACAGATTTGGGAAGTCGTATAATGTGACCATGCTTGCTTTCATAGAGCCCACCTTTTTTTATGGTTTTATCCACTGGAGTGAGTTATAGCATAGTGATCAATTCAAGACTAATTTTTTTGAAAACCGGTGACAGAATTTATGACGATTTTTGCATTATCCAGCGGCAAGGGCCGGGCCGGCGTGAGTGTCATTCGCGTTTCAGGACCGGATACGAAAAATGCAATTTTGTCGTTTACCAAAAATGATGTTTGTCCTGTCCCTCGTATGGCGACATTGAATTGGTTCTTTGATCCAGAGACAAATGAAAAGCTGGATCAAGGTCTGGTGATTTATTTTCCAGGACCGAATAGTTTTACCGGCGAGGATGTTGCCGAGTTTCATATTCATGGTGGTTATGCCGTGGTTGGTGGGTTTTTGGAAGCGCTATCAAGACAACCAAATCTTCGAAGTGCTGAAGCAGGGGAATTTACTCGCCGTGCTTTTGATAATGGTAAGATGGATTTAACATCTGCAGAAGGCCTCGCAGATCTAATCAATGCGGAAACCGAAGGTCAAAAACGTCAAGCGCTTCGTCAGATGGACGGCGAGCTTGCGGCACTTTATGAAAGATGGCGCCATGATTTGGTCTCTGCTATGGCATATTTGGAGGCGGATATTGACTTTTCAGATGAAGAAATACCTGATGATGTGACCGCTCGGGTTAGGCCAATTGTCGAAAAATTGAAGATGGAGATAGAGACGCATCTTGCCGATGGCCACCGTGGAGAGAGGCTCCGTCACGGCCTTCAGGTGGTTATTCTTGGTGCGCCCAATGCGGGAAAGTCTACGCTCCTCAATTATTTGTCGAGGAGAGACGTGGCGATTGTATCAGATATTGCCGGAACGACCCGGGACCTGCTTGAAGTTCATCTTGATATATCCGGTTTTCCCGTAAGCATCGTTGATACGGCCGGACTTAGAGCAAGCGATGATGTGATTGAAAGTGAAGGCATCAGACGGGCGGAAGTGCGGGCACAGGATGCTGATTTGAAGATTGTTATTATAGATGCATCGGAAAGTCAGGGCATTGATGAGCAAATGAAAGGTCATATTGACGCCAATAGCATGGTATTATTTAACAAATGCGACCTTAAGGAGCCAGAAAAGCATGCCGAGCTGGATAAACTTTGTATTGGAACCTGGGACATATCCATAAAAGAAGACCTTGGACTTGATGAATTTATGGGTGCTTTCAAGTCGGAAGTCGAGAAGAGAATGGAACTTTCAGATGCACCGTCACTAACCCGAACCCGACACAGAGCCAATTTGCGATCAGCCCAAGATCATATAGACAGGTTCCTATCGGCAAATCATTTTGAGCTAGAGCTTCTTAGCGAAGACCTGAGGATGGCGGCCAGAGACGTGGGAAAAATCACCGGTTTTGTTGATGTAGAAGATATACTTGAAAAGATTTTCAAAGAATTCTGTATTGGAAAATAGGTGAGGGAGTGTTCCACGTGAAACATTCACATCAACAAAACTCACTATTTCACTGTAAATCCACAAACAAACTTTGACTTTAATGATCCTTGACCGTAGAGTTCGGCATAATTTTGGGCGTTAATTGGCAAATATATGACGAGCTATGATGTAATTGTTATTGGTGGTGGGCATGCTGGCTGTGAAGCGGCGGCGGCCTCGGCGCGACTGGGTGCTGATACGCTTCTTATTACCCACAAGAAAGAAACCATTGGCGAAATGTCCTGTAATCCTGCCATTGGCGGTCTTGGCAAAGGACATTTGGTGCGAGAAATAGATGCGCTTGACGGTATTATGGGGCTCGTGGCAGATGCCTCTGGTGTTCAGTTTCGTATGCTCAATAAACGAAAAGGTCCCGCAGTAAGAGGGCCAAGATGCCAGTCAGACCGTAAGCTTTACCGCGAAGAAATGCAGAAACTTCTCAAGAACTACGCTAATTTGACCATTAAGCAAGCCGCAGTGGAAGATTTGTGGATCGGTGAAAAGGGGCAAGACGCCGTTTCTGGTGTTATTACTGGTGACGGAGAAAAGATAAGCTGCGCTAAAGTGATCCTGACCACGGGCACTTTTCTGCGTGGCATGATCCATATTGGTGACGAGCGTATACCGGCAGGGCGTAAATCAATAAGAAGCGAGAATGAGCCGCCTGCGCTTGGTCTTTCAGATACACTGGAACGGTTCGGCTTTTTACTGGAACGGTTGAAGACGGGAACGCCTGCGAGGTTAAATGCAAAAACCATAGACTGGTCAAAATGTACGATACAGCCTGGTGACACACCAGCAATACCCTTTTCTTTTTTAAATAAGAAGATCTCGGTACCACAGATTGACTGTCATATCACCCATACCAATGAAAGAACCCATGCGATAATACGGGACAATCTTCATAAGTCTGCCATGTATTCTGGTCATATTGAGGGGACGGGCCCGCGTTATTGTCCGTCCATAGAGGATAAAGTCGTGCGCTTCGCCGATAAATCATCCCATCAAATTTTCCTAGAACCCGAAGGGCTTGATACGGATACGGTTTACCCAAATGGTATTTCAACCAGTTTGCCTGTTGATGTTCAAGAGGCCTATATACGATCAATCGTAGGTCTAGAGAATGTAGAAATTCTTCAGCCGGGCTACGCTATTGAATATGATTATGTAAATCCGCAAGAGCTTCTGGCAACGTTAGAAACCAAGAAGATCAGAGGTCTTTATCTCGCGGGTCAGATTAACGGAACCACTGGTTACGAAGAGGCTGCGGCCCAGGGTCTCATGGCCGGGATCAATGCGGCGCGCTCTGCCTCGGGTGATGAGGTGTTTCTACTTGATCGGGCCGATGCCTATATTGGCGTTATGATTGATGATCTGGTCACCAAGGGCACCAAAGAACCCTATAGAATGTTCACATCTCGGGCGGAATATAGACTTAAGCTTAGAGCGGACAATGCTGATCAACGCCTTACGGGGCTTGGTATCGAGATCGGTTTAGTGGGCGAAGAGCGCAAAAAGGCTTTTGAAAGCAAGCTTGATAAGCTAAATGTATTTGGAGAAATGCTTGATGGTCTTGCCATTAGTCCCAACGAAGGGACAAAACACGGACTTAAGATCAATCAGGATGGGGTGAGGCGTTCTGCCAAGACGCTTCTTTCTTATCCAAATATAGAGTTCGAGCAAATCGTCGACATTTGGCCCGAGCTGAGGGAAATTCCAGCAGATATAATAGAGCAGTTGGTGATCGACGCCACCTATAGTGGTTATCTGGAACGGCAGGAGGCGGATATTCTTGCCTTTAGAAAAGACGAAAACCTGTTGCTATCGACGTCGTTGGATTATGGTTCGGTGGGGGGGCTATCTAATGAAGTCAGAGAAAAGCTTGATAAAGCGAAGCCGGCAACCCTTGGTGCTGCCGCGAGAATATCGGGCGTGACTCCTGCGGCACTGACCGCTTTGCTTCGTCATGTGAAGCGAAAGGATAAAAGGGCCAGTGCCGGATGAGTAATAAAATGACGGCTGAAGAATTTCAGGGGCTCACAAGTGTTTCACGTGAAACACTGGACAAACTTATTCTCTATGCAGAGATGCTTGCCAAGTGGCAGAAATCCATAAATCTGATCAGTACTAGTACCGTGCCGGATATGTGGCTCAGGCATTTTTACGATAGTGCACAGCTTATGGATTATATTGAGCCAGCGGATAAGCCCTTAAAAATACTGGATCTTGGTAGCGGAGCGGGTTTTCCCGGTTTGGTTCTTTCGATCCTTGGTGCTGGTGAGGTTCATTTGGTCGAGGGGGTTGGAAAAAAATGCTCGTTTATGAAACAAATCATTCAACAAACAGGTATTAATGCTATTGTCCATAATGAGAGAATCGAAGATATGGACGCATTTCCAGTCGATTTGATTACCTCGCGGGCCTGTGCTGATTTGAATAAACTCTTAGATCTAACCGAGAGATTTACAACGCCACAGACAAACGCCTTATTTCTTAAGGGGGAAAAGGCAGAGGCAGAGTTGGTGCAAGCGGCAAAAAATAGAGATTTCAGGGAAAAAAAATATCCTAGTAAAAGCGAAGAATCAGGTATGATCCTTTTCCTAAGTGAAATTAAGGGTCTTGAAGAGACAGAATAATAAGAAAGATGGAGTATATCCACAATGTTATCCAGTGATTTATCTGTGGCCAGTCGCCAGCCGGAAATCATCGCGGTTGCCAACCAAAAGGGTGGCGTTGGCAAAACAACCACGACAATAAATCTCGCCACAGCGCTTGCGGCAACCAAGAGAGATGTGCTGATCATCGATATGGACCCGCAGGGTAACGCCAGCACGGGACTTGGCCGCGAACGAAATGAACGTAACAAAAGCAGCTACGAAGTGATCATGGGTGAGGTATCGCTGGCCGAAGCGATTGTCGATACGATCGTACCCGGTCTTCATCTGGTGCCATCGACTATTGATCTGACGGGCGCGGAGCTTGAGCTTGTGGATGCAGAACAGAGGACATTCAGACTTCGCCGTGCATTTCGCGATCCGGTTCTTGAAAACTATGACTATGTGCTGATCGATTGTCCGCCGTCACTTAATCTTCTTACTTTGAATACCTTAGCCGCAGCTCACAGCGTGATCGTGCCTTTGCAGTGTGAATTTTTTGCGCTCGAAGGATTGAGCTTGCTTCTGCAAACTATTGAAACCGTTAAAGCGAACTTTAATCCAAGCCTGGAAATCGGCGGTATTGTTCTGACGATGTTTGACAGCAGAAATAATTTATCAGAACAGGTGGCCATAGATGTGAGAAACTATCTCGGCGACAAAGTTTTCGAAACGGTGATTCCAAGAAACGTTCGCGTTTCTGAAGCGCCGTCCCACGGAAAGCCTGTCCTGCTCTATGATTTAAAATGTACGGGGAGCCAGGCCTATCTGGCGCTAGCGGCGGAGCTGTTGAAGCGATGCCGGAAAGTAAAAGCAGCATAAACTTAATTATTCAATAATATCAAGGACTTATCGTTAAATGGCTCAAAAGAAAAAGGCAGCTAAGACCACAAAAAAGGCACCAGCAGCGAAAATGGGATTAGGAAGGGGTCTGTCCTCATTGATGGACGCGCGCGAAGCATCTTATGATAATATAAGCGTCGTCGCGGAAGTATCAGAGGATGTCAAATCGAACAAAGAAATGCCTATTGAGTTCCTTGTTGCCAACACATACCAGCCGCGCATTTATTTTGATGATGAAAAAGCCAAAGAGCTTATCGCATCGGTAAAAACAAAAGGGATCTTACAGCCACTTTTGGTTCGCCCACAAGGTAAGAACAAATATGAAATCGTTGCGGGTGAACGACGTTGGCGGGCCGCACAGGCTGCGGGCCTTCACGAGGTGCCGGTTGTCATCAGAGAAATGAGCGATGAAGAATCGCTTGAGATCGCGATCATAGAAAATATTCAGCGCCATGATTTAAATCCCATCGAAGAGGCATTGGGGTATCAACGTTTGATGGAAGAATTTTCCCACACCCAAAATGCGCTTGGAAAAGCAGTTGGCAAAAGCCGTAGTCACATAGCCAATATGATGAGGTTGCTCGCCCTGCCGGATGGGGTACAGGGTTTGATGCGAGACGGCGCGATCAGTATGGGTCATGCCCGGGCACTTATAACTGCAGAAAACCCTCTCGAACTCGCTAAACGTGTTATTCGTGATGGTCTCAGTGTTCGTGAAACTGAAAAACTGGCGAAAGGTGCCAGAGGCGGAGCCACGAAAGCAAGCAATGGCAAATCAAGAGGGTCTGTGCACAAAGATGCAGACACGGAAGCCTTCGAGAATGAGCTCTCCGTCGCCATCGGTCTGAGGGTAGAGCTTGAGTCGCAAGGCGGTGAGGCAGGGGTGTTGAAAATTCATTATAAAACCCTTGAACAACTTGATGATATTTGCTTAAAACTTAATAACGATTCTTAATAAGTCGCTTATTTTTCAATAATTTACTAAAAACGACCAATTTAGTCTTATTTGTATTGACAAATAGGTTATTCGGCATCATTTAATAGGAAAATTGAACCTAGTCCGATGAGGCCGAGCGATGATAAAGCTATCCAATCTTGCCGATTACGCCGTTGTGCTGATGAGCAACATTGCAGCACGCCCGGATGATAACCATACGGCACTGGCGCTCAATGCAGAAACGAGGGTCCCACTTCCTACAGTAAGTAAAATTCTTGGCAAAATGGCCAAAGCAAACCTACTAGTTTCTCACAGAGGAATCGGTGGTGGGTTTTCTATGAATCCTGGAAAAGAAGACATATCCATCGCCGATATCGTTGAGGCGGTGGATGGACCAGTACAGCTCACCAATTGTCTCGGTGCGGAAGATGCCTGCTGCGATTATGAGCCAGTGTGTCTGACCCGCAGCAAATGGGACAAAATTAACAAAGCCGTTTATGAAGCGCTCAACACTGTGTCGCTTTCTGAAATGGTGGAACAACCATACGATTTTTTCCCCGCTTCTGATGATAAGCGGTTAAGCGAAAACAAAGGGTAAAGTGCTAGATGGCAAGTACATTAGAAACACGGCAAAAGGTCGAAGAAGTATCCGGTGAATATAAATACGGATTTATCACCGATATTGAAATGGTCAAAGCGCCAAAAGGTCTAAGCGAAGATGTGATCAGGTTTATCTCTGCAAAAAAAGAGGAGCCGGCATGGCTCCTGGATTGGCGTCTCAAGGCATATAAAAAATGGCTCAAAATGGAAGAGCCGGATTGGGCGATGCTTAATTATGAGAAGCCGGATTTTCAAGACATTTATTATTACGCAGCACCAAAGTCTGCAGATGACAGACCGAAAAGCCTTGATGAGGTGGATCCGGAGCTTCTAAGGACGTACGAAAAACTCGGCATTTCGCTTCAGGAGCAGGAAGTTCTCTCTGGCGTAGCTGTTGATGTAGTTTTTGACAGTGTTTCTGTTGCGACGACCTTTCGTAAGACACTAAAAGAGAAAGGCGTTATTTTCTGCTCGATCTCTGAGGCGGCAAGGGATTATCCGGAGCTGATGAGAAAATATCTTGGGTCTGTGGTGCCGACGGCTGATAATTTTTATGCGGCCTTAAATAGTGCTGTATTCACAGACGGGACTTTTGTTTATATCCCCAAGGGCGTGCGCTGCCCCATGGAACTGAGCACGTACTTTAGAATTAACGAGGCCAACACCGGGCAGTTTGAACGCACATTAATTATTGCAGACGATAATTCTTATGTTTCCTATCTTGAAGGATGCACCGCACCAATGCGCGACGAAAACCAGCTTCATGCTGCGGTTGTGGAAATTGTTGTCCTTGAAGAAGCGGAAGTCAAATATTCGACGGTTCAAAACTGGTATCCAGGCAATAAAGAGGGTGTTGGCGGAATATATAATTTCGTGACCAAACGTGCGGCTTGTCGCGGATTAAATTCAAAAGTGTCCTGGACACAGGTTGAGACTGGTTCGGCCATAACGTGGAAATACCCAAGCTGTATTTTGCAAGGCGATGGTTCTGTTGGTGAATTCTATTCTGTGGCGATTACCAATAACTATCAACAGGCTGATACGGGCACCAAAATGATCCATATTGGCAAAAACACATCGTCGACAATTATTTCGAAAGGAATTTCAGCCGGCAAAGCACAAAATACATATCGCGGACTGGTAAAAATTATGCCCAATGCGGAAAATACCCGCAACTTCACCCAGTGTGACAGTTTGCTTATTGGTGATGAGTGCGGGGCTCATACTGTCCCTTATATTGAGGTTAAAAATCCAACCGCGCAGGTCGAGCATGAAGCCACGACGTCAAAAATCAGCGATGAGCAGCTTTTTTATTGTTTGCAACGCGGGCTTGATGTGGAGGAATCTGTGTCTCTTATAGTCAATGGGTTCTGTAAAGAAGTAATGAAGCAGCTGCCAATGGAATTTGCGGTTGAAGCTCAGAAATTGCTGGGCATTAGTTTAGAAGGAAGTGTTGGCTAAGCCAACCTGTATTTGGATATAAAAATGTTAGAAATCAAAAACTTACACGTTGAAGTCGGCGGACAGAAAATCTTAAAAGGGCTTAATCTGAACATTGGTGCCGGTGAAGTACACGCGATCATGGGACCGAATGGCGCCGGAAAATCGACGCTGTCTTACGCCATCTGTGGCAAAGATGGATATGAGATTACAGAAGGCTCCGTGACCTTCAAGGGCAAGAACTTCCTTGAATTGGAAGCAAATGAGCGCGCAGGTGAAGGTGTGTTCCTCGGATTTCAGTATCCGGTCGAAATTCCCGGTGTGTCAAATATGAATTTTCTTAAAGCGGCGATCAATTCGGTGCGCAAATACCGTGGCGAGGACGAGATGGCGGCGATTGATTTTCTAAAGCTCATTCGCGCTAAAGCGGCTGAGTTGGAAATGGATCCTGAAATGCTTAAACGCGCGGTCAATGTTGGCTTTTCTGGCGGTGAGAAAAAACGCAACGAAATGGTTCAAATGGCCATGCTCGATCCGATTTTTGCGGTACTTGATGAAACGGATAGTGGTCTTGATATAGATGCACTACGCATTGTTGCCGATGGTATCAATAGAATGCGTGGGCCGGATAAGGCCATTTTGGTGATCACTCATTACCAACGTCTTCTTGATTATGTGGTGCCTGATTTTGTGCATGTATTGGCAAACGGAAAAATCGTCGAATCAGGCGATAAGTCGCTGGCAATTAGGCTTGAAAAAGAAGGCTATGCCGGTCTTGGTATTGACGAGAACGCGGCGTAAGAGTATTTGAAATGACAGCAAAAAATCATTTAGATGGCCTAAAGTTTAAAACGCAGTTTGATGCGTCGGTCGAATCTTTACCAGGGGCAGACTTGGACTGGTTCTCCGAGCTTCGCCGGACGGCTATGTCGGAATTTGTGCAAACGGGACTACCAGGACCAAAGGTTGAGGCTTGGAAATATACAAACCTTAATTCTCTCTGTAGTGGTAAGTATGACCTGCTTGTGTCGGCAGGAGGGACTACGGGCGGTATTTCGCCGTTTGAGGATTTCCACGGTTCAAAAGTCGTTTTTACCGACGGTTTTTACGATAAAGCGAACTCGATAATTGTAAATCAAGACGGTGTGATGCTGATTAGTTTAAACGACTATTTGCACAGCGATCCGGACGCGGCACAAAAATTATTTAGCGAGAATGTTGAACGGGACAGTCTGCGAGAATTGAATACAGCGCTAATGACTGGGGGATATGTGCTGCTTGTTGATGAAAATACCAAGTTGGCTGAGCCAATTCAAATTATTCACAATTCAACAGCATCCTCATCGGATAAGGCACTGAGAACAAAATGTTTTATCGAAGTTCGAAAGAATTCTTCGGCCCAGATAGTTGAAATATTTGCGGGCGCGAATGAGCAAAACTATTGGCGGCACCATGTAACGGAAGCAATTGTAGCCGAGGAGGCTGAACTTGAAATTTACCAAATTCAGCAGGAAGGCGATCAGGCGATTCATACAGCTGATACTCTGGTGGGTGTTTCGAATAGAGCAAATTTCAAACATTATTCCCTAAATATCGGCGGTAAAATAAGCCGTACAGAAATTAAGCCAACTTTAAGCGGGCTTGAGGCGAATGCTGAACTGAGGGGAGCTTTTCTAGGGCGAAATGGCAATTCCCATGATGTGTTTACCCATATGAAGCATATGATGCCAGAAGGGACCAGTGACCAGATTTACCGCGGTGTGCTTGATAAAGGCGGCAAATCTGCGTTTCAGGGAAAAGTTTATGTCGCTAAGGATGCCCAACTCACAAATGCTGACCAGTCAAACAAAAATTTGATACTTGACCGAAACGCTGAAGCAAACAGTAAGCCGGAGCTTCTGATTTATGCTGACGATGTTAAGTGTACCCACGGCGCCACGGTTGGCGAGCTTGACGCGGAAGCGCTTTTTTATCTCAAGTCCCGCGGTCTTGACCAAAATGCAGCAAGATCGCTCTTGGTTGAAGCATTCGTTGCGGAAGTTTTTGAAGATATCAGTATCGAGCTGGTCCGCGCAAAATATCTCGAGCTTGCCCGCGCATGGTTAGACGAGGACACATAAGTAATGACTATGATGAGCGCACATAATTATAACGTCGAAGAGATCCGCAAAGAGTTCCCTATTTTCGAGCGGGAAATTTACGGCAAGCCTCTGACATTTTTGGATAGTGCAGCTAGTGCCCAAAAGCCTAAGGCGGTTATAGAGGCGGTTGAGAATTGTTACGCAAATGAATATTCAAACATTCATCGCGGCGGATATTATTTGTCGCAAGCGCTGACGGCAAAATATGAAGCGGCGCGGGAAACAGTGAAAAATCATATTGGCGCAAAGTCGTCTAAGGAGATTATTTTTGTCAGGGGCGCGACAGAGGCCATAAACCTGGTTGCGCAGACCTGGGGCCGAAAAAACCTCGGCTCAGGCGATGAGATTATTCTCAGTCAGATGGAGCATCATTCAAATATTGTGCCGTGGCAAATGCTTCGGGACGAAAAAGTCCTTACAATCACCGTCAGCCCTATTGATGATAAAGCAAACTTTCTGCTGGACGAGTATGAGCGGCTTTTGAGCGAAAAAACAAAGCTTGTGGCCATCACCCATATCTCAAATGCCCTTGGCACCATTACACCGATTAAGGAAATTATAAAGTTGGCTCATAATGTTGGTGCTCTTGTGCTTGTGGATGGTTGTCAGGCCCTACCGCATATGGGGGTTGATGTGGGCGATCTGGACGCTGACTTTTATGTCTTTTCAGGTCACAAAATGTACGGCCCAACCGGGGTTGGGGTACTTTACGGCAAACAGGAACTGCTTGAGGATATGCCGCCTTATCAGGGCGGCGGTGATATGATCCGCTCGGTCACTTTTGAGAAGACGACTTTTAATGAACTACCACATAAATTTGAAGCGGGAACACCAAATATAGCCGGCGGCATCGGGTTTTCTGCGGCAATTGATTATGTTAATGCGCTCGGGTTTGATAACATTCATGGCCACGAACAAATGTTGCTTGATTATGCCCTTGAAAAGATCAAGGATGTGGACGGAATGGAACTTCGCGGGCAGGCGGATAATATGGCGGGAATTTTATCCTTTACCATGAAAACGGCGCACCCCCATGATATCGGTACCATTTTGGATCAGGACGGCATCGCCATTCGTACAGGTCACCATTGCGCCCAGCCAGTAATGGACTTTATGGATATTCCGGCGACAGCGCGGGCCTCGTTCGGGTTATATAATACCACCAGTGATGTTGACCGACTGATTGACGGACTTCACAAAGTGAATAGAATTTTTGCGCAATAAGGAAAGATAGGATGAGCTTCTTAGACGGCTTTTTAAATCAACGACCAGAAGACAAAACGGAAGAAAAGGACGAGAAGAAATCGTCTCAACCAACTTCCAAAAGTGGTGGTGAACCCATCAGTGCCGCAGAAACGCAGAAACTGCAAAGTCTTGCTGCGGAAAAAATTCGTGAAATTTATGATCCGGAAATTCCGGTCAACATTTATGAACTTGGGCTTATTTACGATATCGACGTCAATGAATTTGCCGATGTGGTGGTGACTATGACCTTAACATCGCCTCACTGTCCGGTTGCAGAATCGATGCCCGGTGAGGTGGAAATGCGGGTGCGTGAAGTTGAGGGAATTGGCGATGTACAGGTCGCTCTTGTTTGGGAGCCGCCCTGGGATATGTCGATGATGAGTGAAGCAGCGCGACTGGAAATGGGCTTTATGTAATTAAAGCTTGTTGATACGAGCGCGAATTTTCTCAAATAATTCGGGCACTTCATGTAAGTGATCTTTTTCAGCCTCCAGAATGGCATTAAAGGCTTTCTTTTTAACAGAAATTATATCAATCTTATGATCAAAGCCTTCAATCGTCGCCTGCTTATAAAGAAGATCTATGAGCCTCTCCGCTCCATTTAAGCGCCCCCAGAGATAATCGTTTTCCCGGTCTTTGCGACTAAAAAATGCCCCGAAGCTACGCATGGCCGTTCCCTTTAGGGTCATTTCCAATGGATCGGATTTTAGAACAAGATCATCATTTGGACTGATACGGTTGACAAGAATTTCATTAAATTCACCGATTGCTTTGGAGCCAATAATTGAAAAAGTAATCACATCCCAAAATGCAAATCCAAGATAATTTGTGATCAGGTTCCTTTTAAAGCTATCATTCCATGAATAGTTGAGCTGGGTTGAGATGAGCTGGTCGGTTTTCTCTCTCACACCATCTAGAGCGATGGTGTCGGATAATATCGCTAAAATATTTTCCATAGTAGTCGTATTTTTGTTCACTATGTTGATATTTTGCTGGCATTCGAGATCGTCATCGACGGGAAGTGCGATAAGTACCTTCACTAATCCTTTTAAAATACTTTTATCGGCGGGCTCAACGCGGTCTACTATTTCGGGCTTTTTTATTGTTTCGAGAATTTGATAGAGAGCCATCTTGCAAGCATCAAGCTCGCGCACATGATTGGGATTGAGCGAATATTGATTATTCAGTTCTTGAATAAGGAAGTGAAGTCGTCTTTTTTGATAATTTATATCAAATTTGATAATGAAGCTTGTCCACGATGGCATTGAGGCCATAGTTTGCTCTTTAGTGAGGAAAGATTTTGTCCAGGCAAATAAACCCCTACGGTTCTTTTTGTTCAAGTCGCCGTAAAGAAGGCTTCCGCCGAGGGAATCTTTAAGGACCCAACATTGTAAAAAAGAAAACAGGCGTCTTCTTTCAGCGCTCTTAGGTGCTAGGTCGCATGCGTCTGCGATCAGCCCGGTTAGGTCCGCAACTGTACTTCGAATTTTTAAACGGGCATAAGCTTCATAGGAATAACCAGATTCGGTTACGGCACGAGCGCTGGCCAAGTTGCGCCATTTTTCCAGATCCAACGCCGTTGTGATTTTATTCAGCGATTTTGGCGAGACGTCATAAACCAATTTTTCTACACTTGGTTTTACCGAATTTACTACGGAGCGGATTGTTTCAACTTGTTGATTATGAATATGAATGCCCTCAAGATCATCATGCATTGGCTCATTCATTGGAATGTCCGACATCGCTCCTTTTAAGGTGTTGAGCATGGTGGGCGGCGCGCCGTTAGGGGTGCGCTTCAATCTTTCAGGGTTGGGATCAATATAAATTACCCGCCGGCTAACTTCTCTGAATGCGGGTCGGTCGTGAATGGCTTGGATCGCTTGATCAAAGGGTTTATTGTTGAGTATGCTTCCATCAAGAAATGAAGTCAGTTCCGGGTTTACGCCAGCATTTTTATATTCTTTAAAGTTTCTTGCGATAAATTCAGCTTTCCCTTTCCAAACTTTACCATGTTCCTTTAGAAAATGATCGGTTTCGCGTAGTTGAGCCGGTGGAAAGGCGCCTGGGAAGCATGATGTTGCTCTGGCCGCAAAACAAAGTGACGCCAAGCCGTCATCGTCAAAATCGCTCTCAAATTTTGTCAGGTCGTTTCCGGCAGGCCTCTTAAAATAGCTGAACTTCAGATTATGGCGATGTTCCATTTCGGAAATGATCGGCGGATCATTGAGCGGCATGGTGCGTTTGTAGCCGTAAAAGTCTGTGAGCGTCACGAAAAGCTCCAACTTATGACCTCGAGGAAGTAATGATTGGTAATTGATTTCCCCCATACCTTTAAGTCCGCCGTAAACCAGGCCAAGCAGATGTTTACCGTCAAAGGGGGGCTTTAGGTCCCAGATATTAAGAAGAGCGGGGAGCTTTTCTTTCACTTTTGTACTTAAGTTTCCCTTCCCTAGAAGTCTACCGCTTAAAATATTTATCAGTGGTTTTGTAATGATGCGGTCCCAGCGACCAGCATTTTTCTTAGTGCCAGTCAGCCGACTGACGTCAGCTTCAATGAGCCAGTGATGGCGAAGGTGGTCAAAGTTAAGATCATGGGCTATCGCGCGGCCGAGAAAAACACTATTCATTCCCCCTGCAGATGCGCCAGCTATGGTATCAACGATAATCCGAATGTCCAGATCCGGCAAAAAGCTCTTTAAAATATCAAAATACACCAGCTCCGTGTCGGGAATATCGGTGATATTCTCGTTGGGGTAGAGATATTCCTTTCTGGAAACATCAAGGGGGTCGGAGCTGGCATGGATTGCTTTAGACGCTCGGGCCAACTTTAATATTTCTTTACTGACGCCATGTATATAGATGGCGAGAGAGACGCCCCCAAAACAAACAAGCGCCAATCTCAGCTCTTTTTCTCTCATGATTCTTTATCCGTGCTTGATTTTACAGGGTAACTTTTAAACGGTGAAATGAGCAACTCCAACAAATTCATGGGCCTATTAAAGCCAAATTCTCTAAGACCTTGCCGCATAACATCATAATTCAAAGTTGGCTTATCAATATAAGTGCCAAACAGCTTGTCCCAGAAAACAAGATTAAAACCGTAGTTGCTGTTGGTCTCATGGGCAATCTCCGAATGATGAATCCAGTGAATTTCCGGCGTTATGATAACTTTTCGTAGGATTTTTTCCAAAGGGCCTGCGATCTTAATATTACTGTGGTTAAATAGTGCCAGACCATTGAGAAGGATTTCAAATACAATAACCGCTTCCACCGAAATGCCAAGCAAGACAACAAAAGCAATTTTGATCAACATTGAGATGATAATTTCGATCGGATGAAACCGTACTGCAGAGGTGACATCCAATCCAAGCTCCGTATGATGCATGCGGTGGAGCCGCCAAAGCATCGGAATTTTATGCATGAGCACATGCTGGCCGTAAATCAGCAGGTCAAGTAGAAGCAGAGATAAACCAAACTCTATCCAGAAATTTAAATCAAGAGTGTTAAATAACCCAAAACCACTCTCAGCGGATAGTTTGGCTGCACCGGCAGCGAGTAGGGGAAATAAATATTTTAGCGTCATATTATCTAGGAGAACCATCGACAGATTGGTAAACCATTGAAAAGGTCGGCTCGACCGGCGTGTGGCCATCGGTGCCAGAAATTCGGCTCCGCTGAGGACCACCAAAAGGCCGATAAAGACGCTAACGCGAATGGTTTGCTCATGTTCGATCAATAAATTCATAAATGATCACATCCTTAAAAATCCGAGACTATACCTTTGTTTTCCCAGTCCCCGTAGCGTACGGGATCAGGGCCATCACGGCCGCCAAGCTCTTTTGGCGTAGCCTCTTGCTTTGCGTTATCAGCGGGGGATTTTTCAGTTGTCTTTTCAGGCACAACTTTTTTATTTGTCATTATGGTGCTCCAATATATGATCATGTCCAAGATCAAACTGTTTGTTACACATAAACATACACCAACCTTTCAGGAAAAGAAATCTACTCCTTGGCAAAAGTTGACCACTGTGCTACTGCCCACATAATGGTTTAGGATATATATATGGTCAGTGATATTAAAAGCAGGGAAGCCGCATATTTAGTTATTAAGAAAGTGCTTGACGACGGCGCGACGCTGGACGGGTCGATCGAAAAATATTGTCGGGAAATATCTGCGCAGGATAGAGCCTTTATCCGCCATCTGACCACGACAACACTAAGACGTCTTGGACAACTTGACCGTATTATAAACCATTGCACAAAAACGAAATTTGGGAATACGCAGACGCAAATCCGCCATATCCTGAGGCTGGGGATTGCACAACTTCTTTATTGCGAAGTACCGGCCCATGCTGCCGTGAACACGTCAGTCACTTTGGTGGCGAAGCGTGCACCAAAAAAAATGCAGTATTTGAAGAATACTGTAAATGCCATACTGCGCAGAGTCGACCGAGAACGTGATGAGTTGCTTAAAAAATATAGCAATACGAGACTAAATTTCCCGCCTTGGCTGCTCAAAAGCTGGGATGACCGCTACGGTGCGGCGGTAGTGAAGGATATATTGGCCACACTTCTGACGGAAGCGCCGCTTGATATCAGCTTAAAGCCTCAGTGTGATCAACAAGAGTGGGCGAAACGCTTGGGCGGAAAAGTCGTTTCTGGCGGCAGTATCAGGATTTCCAAAGCAGGAAAAATTGCAGAACTAGATGGATATAACGAAGGTCAATGGTGGGTGCAGGACGCGGCAGCGCGGCTCCCTGTCTCGCTTCTGGGCGCAGGCACGGGATCGCGTATTCTTGATCTATGCGCTGCACCGGGCGGGAAAACGGCACAATCAGCAGCCGCAGGCAGTCATGTTATAGCGGTAGATTTTTCTGAAAGTCGTCTTAACCGTCTTAAAGAAAATATGGCGAGGCTCAACCTTGAAGTTGACGTCGTGACGTCAGATGTTCTGACGTACAATCCGCAGGAAAACCATGACTTTATATTGCTTGACGCGCCGTGCTCATCCACTGGCACCATTCGTCGCCACCCTGAAATACTTCATACGCGAAAAAAACAAGATGTCGATGAACTGGCGGTCCTTCAGACAAAGATGCTTGATCATGCTGTCTCGCTCCTCAATAAAGGCGGCGTTTTGGTTTATTCGGTTTGCTCAATGCAGCCAGAAGAAGGGCCCGATCAGATTAAAGCTTTACTGGACCGGCACGGCTCGTTAAAACGAAAAGAGATTAAAACGGAAGAACTCGAAGGCTTGGAACAGTCGATCCTTGAGAGCGGCGATGTCCAAACGCTTGCTCATCACATGAGTGACGGTATGGACGGTTTTTTCATTTCGCGGCTGATTAAAAGTTAAGGACTCAAAATGGCATCAAATATAAAAATAGCACCATCAATACTTTCTGCGGATTTTGCGAAACTTGGCCAGGAAGTTGCGGCGATTACTGAAGCGGGTGCAGATTATATCCATGTGGATGTGATGGATGGCCATTTTGTCCCCAATATTACCATCGGACCTGATGTGGTAAAGGCCATTCGTCCACACAGTGATAAAATATTTGACGTCCATTTGATGATTGCACCAGTTGATCCTTATATTGAAGCCTTCGTAGATGCGGGCGCTGATATCATCACCGTTCATGCGGAAGCCACACCGCATTTTCACAGGACTTTACAGCTTATCAAGTCGCTTGGAAAAAAAGCTGGTATATCCCTTAATCCCGGAACGCCGATCAATGCCATTGAAAATGTAATGGACATGGTTGATCTGATATTAATTATGAGCGTCAATCCTGGCTTTGGCGGGCAGAAATTTATACCAACGTCACTGGATAAAATCAGCGCAGCCAGGAAAATGATTGAGAAAGAAGGCAGAGCAATCGATCTACAAGTTGATGGCGGCATCAACATGGATACGGTCCAGAGTGCCATTGATGCAGGTGCGGATGTGCTTGTTGCCGGTACGGCTACATTTGTTGGCGGGCCTGATAAATACGCCGAAAATATTAGGGCGTTACGTGGCCAGTAAAACTATTTCAAATTATCAAAGTTACCATTATGATTTCTAGTGAGAGCTATGCTAAGATTTTCTGAGTAAGCAAAGGCCGCAACGGAGAAAAAGTATATATGGCACAGCTTCGCCGCAAACCAGTCTCTTCAACCAGTCGGAAGATACAAAACCCCATAGCGAAAGCTATGAGTAGGGCCAAACATAGTAGTTTTTACCATGAATTAAGCCTTAGGGGCGAAAACCCACTCCGGCTTTTGGGAACACCTAAAGACATTTGGCCTGGTTCGGTGACGGCGGGAACGCAAATGGTTAGTGGGAAACTTATTGCGGCTGGCTATATGCTGGAAAACCCGAATAATGATCAGAATATCTGGCCCGATGGAGATATTTGGCGAGCCACAAACCTCACCGAAAAATGGCTCGAATATTTGCATTCTTTCGGTTGGCTGAAAGATTTAAATCAAGCGGTAGACCAGGATGGCGCAAAAAAACGCGCTCAAGAGTTGGTTGATGCGTGGATTGAACAAAATACCAAGTGGGGCGAAATATCGTGGCGCGTTGACATAGTCGGCCAACGGACCACCAACTGGCTTATATATGCGCCGCTCATCTTGGATACTGACGATGTAATCTATAGGGGACGCGTTCTCGATATCATGGCCCGCAGTGCCCGGCATTTGATGAACCTGTCAACAGATTTGCCTGAAGGACCAAACGCCCTTAAAGCGATTATTGGTCTTATTCTGTCCGGACTTTTCGTTCCAGGCGGAGAAGAGTGGTTAAAAGAAGGGTGCTCGCTTATAAAATTTGCTATCGGTAAGGAAGTGCTGGTTGATGGCGGTATCCGAAGCCGCAATCCGCAAGAGCTGCTCCACCTTTATGTGAACTTTGTTTTGCTAAGTGATTCGTTCAAACAGACGGGCCGAAAAGCGCCGGATGAAATCTCATCAGCGATTTCGCGCATGGCATCAAACCTCAAGAGCATTATCCATGGTGATGGCAAACTGCCGCTATTTAATGGTGCCGGGATACAGAGCCACGAAGATATTTATTCGGCCCTTCTAAAAACAGGACAGGATGACATTAATCTGAATGATCTGGAACAAAGTGGCTTTTCCAGAATAGCCAGAGGTAAAAGCTTAGTCCTAATGGATGTCGGCCCACCCGCTGAACTTGATATGAGTGCAGCTGGCCACAGCGGGACCCACGCGTTCGAAATGAGCAGCGGTCAAGAACGGCTCATCGTAAATTGTGGTGATGCGTCTTTTATTGCTGATGAGACGGGCAGCGGGCTTATGACGGGCTCAAGAGGGTCCGCAGCACATTCAACATTAGTGATAAACAATAAAAACAGTAGTGAAATCCGCGAAGACGGTTTAATTGGCTGCGGCGTAACCAAGGTGACCAGCCAAAGGTTTGAGCAAGATGGGCACATATTGAGCGAAACTGAACATGATGGATATGTATTGCCGTTCGAATATCTGCATAAACGGCTTATTTATATGAGTGATACCGGCGAAAGTGTTCGTGGTGAGGATATAATAGAGCACCAAAAAATGAGTGAAAATGGTGACCAAGTATCTTTTGATGTCAGATTCCACCTGCATCCTGATGTGTCGGTTGCGCAAAGTAAATCGGGAAATATACTTTATCTGGGACTGGCAGGCGGTGAGATTTGGCAATTCAGATATCGCGGCGCTGCACTCGCACTTGAAGACAGCATTTACTTTGGTGAAGCGGGGAAAGTTTCGGCTTCGAAACAAATTGTATTGTCGGGAAAAACCAACGGGGCCATTACGACAATATTATGGTCGCTGCGACTTGAGTGACGAAAGGGTATTTGAGCTTGCGCCAAGGATAAAAATATATTACCACGCGCAGGAAAGAACTTTAACCTTGAGCTATAAAGCAAAAGAGATAATTTATGAATGATGCAACGTTAATACCGATCAAACGTGCCCTGCTTTCCGTTTCTGATAAAACGGGGCTTGTTGAATTTGGGAAATTCCTGAGCGAGCAGGGGATTGAGATTTTATCCACCGGAGGATCGGCAAAAACGCTTGCTGATGCAGGTGTTCCCGTCAAAGAAGTGGCAGAGCACACCGGCTTTCCTGAAATGATGGACGGTCGGGTGAAGACACTACATCCAAAAATACATGGTGGTCTTCTTGCGCTACGTGACAACGATGATCATGTCGGTTCCATGAACGTACATGATATTGGTGCGATTGATCTTTTGGTTGTCAATCTTTATCCGTTTGAAGAAACAGTGGAACGAGGTGCTGACTTTGACACCTGTATCGAGAATATAGATATCGGCGGGCCCGCCATGATCAGAAGTGCCTCCAAAAACCATGCTTTTGTTACCGTGGTTGTTGAAGCTGAAGATTACGAAGACGTCATGACGTCAATCAAGGAAAATAGCGGCGCAACATCAGCAGAACTTCGCAGAAAATTGGCAGCGAAAGCCTTTGCCCGTACCGGATCATATGACGCGGCTATATCCGCATGGTTCGCGGAAGAACTTGGTGATACTTACCCAGACCGCCTTAACATTACGGCAAAGAAACAACAATCTCTTAGATACGGCGAGAATCCCCATCAGGACGCGGCTTTCTACGTGACACGCAGTGCAGAGCCGAGAAGAGGAATTGCTACTGCAAGACAACTTCAGGGAAAAGAACTTAGTTACAATAACTTAAACGATACCGATGCGGCATTCGAGTTGGTAAGTGAGTTCGACCCGACGGATGGACCAGCTGTCGCTATTATTAAACATGCCAATCCTTGCGGTGTGGCGCGCGGAGACAACTACATTGAAGCGTATAATAAAGCTCTTCTTTGTGATCAGACCAGTGCGTTTGGTGGCATTATAGCTCTTAACGGCAAACTTGATGCGGAGACAGCGAGCGAGATCTCGAAAATCTTCACAGAAGTCGTGATCGCAACAGACGCAGACGAGGACGCGCTTGAAATTATGTCGGCCAAGAAAAACTTGCGTGTGCTGCTCACGGGTGGCCTTGCGGATCCGTGCAGCGAGGGTCAAACAATTCGTACCGTAGCCGGGGGCTACCTGGTTCAGGGCCGTGATAACGGAAAAGTCACACTAGACGACTTGAAGGTGGTTACCAAACGTCAACCAAGTGATCAGGAGCTTAAAGATATGGTATTTGCGTTCACTGTTTGTAAGCATGTGAAATCAAACGCTATTATCTATGTAAAGGATGGTGCCACTGTTGGTATCGGCGCCGGGCAGATGAGCCGCGTTGATAGTGCGAAAACTGCGGTACGCAAAGGCATAGACGCCAGTGAAGCGGCGGGACTTCCTTATAACATGACCGAAGGGTCTGTGGTTGCTTCCGATGCGTTCTTCCCATTTGCTGACGGGCTTTTGAGCGCGGCAGATGCTGGCGTTACAGCGGTGATCCAACCGGGCGGTTCGATTAGAGACGATGAAATCATTGCCGCCGCAGACGAACAGGGCCTCGCGATGGTCTTTACCGGAATGCGTCATTTCAGACACTAAGAAAAACGAATAAGCCTAACAAAGGGTCCGGATTTCGGGGCTCTTTGTTATGACGAACAACTGATTTGAAGGTTTCGGCCCCAGTCCGGAGCCTCCTGAGCATAATGCTCTTGACCCGATTGTTCGTCGAAGGGCGCTTTGAGAACCTCATGGAGTCTGTGCAGTTCAGAATGATCACCGTTCTCAGAAGTTTGAATCGCCACATGGGCGAGGTAATTCCGCAGTATAAATTTAGGATTTACGGCACACATTGCGTTGTGACGGTCGACCTCGGTCTGGTCTTGCGTTTTAAGGCGTTCATTGTAACGATCAAACCAAGGTGAGAAGGCGTTGGCACAACGTTCAATGCTGGCAAGGGAGCCGGGGACGCTTCCGCCTTTATATCGGCTAAGGGATCTAAAAAAGTTAGTGTAATCAACGCTGTAGCCCTCCAATAAATCAAGAAGATCCTCATATAGTATTTTGTCATCGGGTATTGAGCGAGAAAGACCGAGCTTTTTTGTCATGAGATTATGATAACAGGCTAAAAAGGTATCCTGATAATGATTGAGGGCTTTTCTCGCTGCTTCTGCGGTTGTAAGTGGTGCCAACGCCTGCGCAAGTGCCTGACAGTTCCAGTGACCAATTGCCGGTTGCCGGTTGAAAGCATAACGGCCGCGATCATCGGAATGATTGCAAATGTAGTAAGGGTCATAATTTTCCATGAAACCGTAAGGGCCATAATCGAAGGTTTGACCAATGATTGACATATTGTCGGTGTTCATGACGCCGTGGGCAAATCCAAACGCCTGCCAGTGGGCGATAAGATCACCTGTTTTTTGCGACGCCGTCATAAGAAGCGCATCATAAGGGTTTTCGCTGTCTTTTATTTCTGGAAAATGGGTCTCAATGGTGTAGTCACAAAGTCGTCTTAGCTCGTCATGCTGATCAGTATAACTAAAATATTCGAACGACCCAAATCTGATGTGGCTTTCGCTGGCGCGCATAAGAAGCGTGGCTTTCTCAATGGTTTCGCGCCTGACTGGCTCGTCGCTTGTGGTGATGGCAAGGGCGCGGGTGGTTGGGATTCCCAGATGATAGAGAGCCTCGCTGGCGAGGAATTCTCTGATAGACGAGCGAAGAACCGCCCGGCCATCGCCCATCCTTGAAAAAGGGGTTTTACCAGCTCCTTTTAGATGAAGATCGATGAGGGTGTTTTGATTGTCTCTGACCTGGCCAATTAAGATACCGCGACCATCGCCGAGCTGAGGACTATAACCACCAAATTGATGGCCAGCATATACCATGGCCAGAGGGGCTGCGCCTTCGGGAACACTGTTTCCACTAAATAGCTCGAGTAAATCCTCTTTTGAAAAGTGATCAAGACCTAGAGGTTTTAGAAGCGAGTGGTTTGTAATGACCATTTCGGGGTCGGGCAGTGGGGCCGGACCCATGGAGACCGAAAAACGATCGCCCAGTTCAGCATAGCGGTTATCAAATATTAGGGTCATTGAACGTTCAGGCTCATTAAACAGGGTTCTCATGAAAAGCTGGCACACTGGCCGACTTTTCATGAGAATATATTAAATATGTTGATTAATCCACAACAACGTTTCTGATTTGGCGGGCGGCAAAACCCATCTTGGTCACGTTGAGGGCGCCAGCATTTTGGAAGTCTTGCAAGAGTTTCTTAACGCGGACCGTTGCGGATTGATTGTCGCTGACCCATTTTTTGGCCGCTTTTAAACAGCCAGCATCTTTACAGCCATTGAGCGCTGTACGAGTAAGAATTTTCTGCTGATCCTGTAAATCACCAAGAATACTGTTGACCGCTAGGCGGTCCCAATGATCAGATGTTTCCACCATCTCAGCCTGGCTACGCAGCCATTCAAAGCCAAGCTCATCACCAAACATAAAGTAGGCTGAGGCAACTTGGGTAACATCAAGGTCGAGCTCCTTAGCCACCTGAACTAGGTCGCAAGCAGCTGTTTTGATGTCGAGGCTTGCGATATGTTGAGCGAGATCTTCATCGACATTTTGCTCAGTATACATATTGCGCTTCCCTGAGAAGCTCTCGTCGGATGCGGTTTTTGCGACCGTGTCCATCAAGAAAAGCTCTGTAATACCTGGTTTATAATTATCGATAATTTTCTGGATCGGCTGTTTGCTGTCGGTGTTGTTGAGGAACCAGATGGTTTGACGACGAGCAAACTCTTCTACATCCATCAGCATCAAGATCTGAATCGTCGCTGGCGCGATATAATCAAGCTTCTCGATCCGGTCCCAAAGATTATCAAGCTCAAAAACTTCGCTGGTGATGATCGCAGCGCGCGCTATTTCAGCACCACTTGCGCCGGTTTCTTCCTTGATCGCCTGAATGCCGCCACGGTTTACAATGTCGTTGCATAGAACCTTGGCAATAATCTGCCTGCGAAGTTGATGATTTCTCATCTCATTTTTGTAGTTTTTACTTAACCTTTTTGGGAAAGACTTAAAGAGGAACTTTTCAAGATAAGGGTCATCAAGCATGTCACTGTCCATCATACTGTCAAATAGTGACATCTTGGCATATGCAATTAGGACAGAGTTTTCCGGACGGGTTAGGCCGAGGGAATTTTCCTCGCGCTCTTCAAGTTCCTCATCATTGGGAAGAAATTCAAGTTCACGGTCCAGATTTGCGGATTTTTCCAACTCATCAAGATAGCGCTCAAAGCTGTCGAGTTGTCGTACGCTGCTTGATTTGGCGAGACTGATGGCCTGTGTTTGCAGATAATTATCTCGCAGAACAAGAGCGGCCACATCGTCGGTCATTTCTTCGAGTAGTGAATCACGTTGTTTTTTGGTCATTTTACCATCTGCAACGATGCTGTTGAGCAAAATCTTGATGTTTACTTCGTTATCGGAGCAATCAACACCGGCTGAATTATCAACCGCATCGGTGTTCATCATACCGCCGTTCATACAATATTCGATCCGGCCAAGCTGCGTACAACCAAGGTTGCCGCCTTCACCAATCACTTTACAGTTAAGTTCTTTGCCATTAATTCTGATGGCGTCGTTGGCGCGGTCTCCTGCGTCAGCATTGCTTTCGCCGCTCGATTTAACATAAGTACCAATACCGCCGAACCACAGCAGATCGACATGTGAAGTAAGGATGGCTCGGATCAACTCGTTAGGGGCTGCTGATGTTGTCTCGTCATCAAAACCGAACAGTGATTTCATTTCCGGGCTCAGATTGATCGACTTTAGTTTGCGACTAAAGATGCCACCGCCTTTTGAGATAAGTTTTTTGTTATAATCTTCCCAGCTTGAGCGTGGCAGATCAAACATGCGCTTTCTTTCGGCGTATGATTTCGCTGGATCAGGATCAGGGTCAATAAATATATCGCGGTGGTCAAACGCAGCGACCAGTTTTACGGCCTCAGAACAAAGAAGGCCGTTACCGAATACATCACCTGACATATCACCGATGCCTGCGACGGTGATGCTGTCTTTTTGTACATCAAGACCACGTTCACGGAAATGGCGTTGTACACTAACCCAGGCACCCCGCGCGGTTATGCCCATTTTTTTATGGTCATATCCTACGGAACCACCGGACGCGAAAGCATCATCAAGCCAAAAGCCGTAGTCCTGAGCCAGGCCGTTAGCAATATCGGAAAATGTCGCGGTTCCCTTATCGGCAGCAACAACCAGATAAGGATCATCGTCATCTTGACGAATAACATCTCTTGGTGGAATGACATTGCCTTCTTTAAGATTGTCCGTAATGTCAAGAAGACCGGATATGAATGACTTGTAGCAGGTGATCCCTTCTTCCAGAAACTCTTCACGGCTTGGGCTTGCCGGCATTTGCTTTGGTACGAAACCGCCTTTTGCACCCACAGGCACAATCACAGTATTCTTCACCTGTTGCGCTTTGACGAGTCCAAGGATCTCCGTGCGGTAATCTTCTTTTCGGTCAGACCAGCGGAGGCCGCCACGTGCAACCGGGCCAGATCTTAGATGGACGCCTTCAAACCGTGGTGAATAGACAAAAATCTCTGCGTAAGGACGTGGTTTCGGTGCCTCATTTACATTGGCACTATTGATTTTGATCGAAACGTAAGGTTTTGCATTTCCGCTCTCTGTCTGTTGATAGAAATTTGTTCTCAATGAACAGGTAATTACATTTAGGTAGTTGCGAAGCATGCGATCCTGATCAAGACTATCGACATTGGCAAGGAGCTTTTTGATTTTTTTGATGTGTTTTTCAGCTTCTTTGTCACGGTCATAGCCGTCCGCAACATCAAGTTTGAAATATATTTCAAATAGTTCAGCCAGCAATTTAGAGACGTCAACATATTGCGTGAGCGTATCCTGCATATAAAGCTCACTATAAGAACTGCCCAATTGGCGAAGATATTTGCTGTATATGCGTAAAATGAGGGCGTGTTGATAAGACATCCCCGCTTTTAGAACCAGCTTGTTGAAGCCATCATTATCGACTTCGCCTGCCCAAATGGCAACAAGGGCGTCTTCCATACGGCCTTTTAAATCACCAAGATCAAAGGCATTCCCAGTAGGGTCTTCGAGATAAAAATCATGGATACTGTGATCGACCTTTTCATCATTCTCGCCAGTGATGACATCGAAAGCATATTCCTCAATTACTCTAAGGCCCAGGTTTTCAAGCATCGGCAAACAGTCACTCAAGGCGATAGGGTTGCTGCTTGTATAAATTTTAAGACGAACGATATGCTCGGCGTCTTCTTGTTCGCGGTAAAAATTAAAGCCTATGTTATCATTGTTGGGAAGTTGTTCAAATTTGTCGACGTCGGTTACCGCAAAGCGGGGGTCAAAATTCTCTAAATAAGCCGGGTTAAAGGCTTTGCTGTATTTTCTAAACAACTGGGTTGCTTTCTCTTCGCCCCAGCGATCAATCAACACCTCAAGGAAATAGTCTGTCCAGCTTTGCGCGACCTTCGAAATTCTTTTATTAATGCTTTCGGTATCAGGATTTGGCACTTGGCCGGGTTTTGTACGAATAATAAAGTGCCAGCGGGCAATGCGGTCATTGCTCAGTTGCGCATAGCGAGAAGAAAGCTCACCATTAAACGCATCGCAAAGAATTTTCTCAATTTTGGTTCTTAAGATAGAATTATAAAGATCGCGCGGTACAAACACGAGAGTGGAGACAAAGCGCTCAAACTTATCTTTGCGCACAAAGGCACGACATTGCGGACGTAGATTTAGATGCAATATGCCAATAGAGGTTTGAAAGAGAGGCTCTTCTTCGATTTGAAACAGCTCATCACGGGGCAGGGTTTCGAGGATGTGGAAAAGGGCCTTGCCATCGTGGCTGTTATAATCAAACCCAGAACGTTCAACCACGGAACGAACTTTTCGGTCGAGATAGGGAATGTTTTGGGCACGCTGGTTATAGCTGTCCGATGTGAAGAGGCCGACAAAACGGGTTTCGGCGACGACTTTTCCTTTTTTATCAAACTTCTTAAAACCGATATAATCAAGATGCACGACGCGGTGAACCAATGATTTTACATTGGCCTTGGTGATCATCATAATTTTATCATCAGCCATAAAATCTTCAATCTCCGGAGAGATTGTTACCAGGCCTTCCGGTCCACGAAGAACGTGAACGTCGGGATCACGCAAAATGCCATATCCATCACCAATATGTGGAGACTTTTTGTTGTTATGATCGTACTCGCGGTAGCCAAGAAGAGTAAAATTATTCTCAGTAAGCCACTTAAGAAAGGCCTGCCCTTCCTTAACTTCTGCGCGGGTAACGGATTTGGGTGCTAGATCAAGGTTCTTTGATGTTTCTTCGACTTTTTTAACGATCGACTTCCAGTCCTCGACGGACGCGTGGACAAAATCGGTGACGGTCTTCAACTTTTCGTGCAGATGGCCTATTTCCTGCTCGTCGCTCATGGCAGTAATTTCGATGTGCATAATGGACTCGGTGGACTTTTTGCCACCTTTTTCGACCATTTTGCCTTTATCATTACGGTTAAATTCAAGCACCGGATGAATAAGCATGTGTAATGCGTTGCCATCTTCAAGTAGGTTTGATGTGATGCTGTCGATTAAAAACGGCATATCTTTGCTGAGAATCTGAATGATTGTGTGGGAGGATGTCCACCCATGCTCTTCGAGGGTCGGATTAAAAATTCTAATCTTTGAGCCGGTTTGGTTAAAGGCTGAGATGAATTTCCAGTTGCTAAGAACAATGGCATACAGTTCATCCAGCCTGAGGCTCAAGTCTTCAGGAGAGGCGTTTTTATAAAAATCGTTAACAAATTCGATAAACCCTGATCCAAGGGAAGACTTCATATTTTCCTTAGAGTAGTCAATGATGGAGTCGAGGCGAATTTCTTTTTGGGACCAACTGCTCACGGCATTTTCCTTTTAGTGTAGAAATAATTCTTTTGTTGGAATGTAGTATAAGTGTATCTGGCTTAAGAAATAGTTTATTTACGGTCATTTAGGTTGCCCTTAATAAAAGCAGCACGTTTTATAATTGGATCTAATCTAGTATATTTCTCGTCAAGTATCTTAAGCACATTAATATCATGTCCGTCCCGTTTGGCAAGCAATAGACAGAATTCATCGACATTATTTCCGACAATTATTTTTTTCAGTCTGAAACTTGCTATGGGTGCCATATCGCGTAGGATTTCCCGGGCTTCTTCAATCGATTTCGTTTTGCGGGCAGCAATGTTACCCGAAGTGCCGTGTTTCCGTATGGCGCGCATCTCTTTAACGCAGCCTTTGATGCCACCGGGGAAGTTTTTGATGAAGGCATGGAACTCGCTGATATCAACATTCATGTAGCGGGCGATGCCTAGTGCGGCGGCATACTCGGTGAGTCTTGTTTTATCGTAATCTTTACCGAGGCATATTTTTAGAACCGGAGTAAATGGCGCTCGACTTTGAACTTTTAATCCATGCTCTTCTACGATCGCGTTATAAGCCTCCGGCGAATTTTCACACGTATCATGAAATTCATAAATCGCGGTAAGAATATTATAAAGTGAGTCGCGACTGCGATTATGGTTTTTGTCTTCTTTCTTAATATAGCCGATGATTTGCTTTAGCGTTGCTCTTAAGTCCTGCAACGATTTTTCCTGCGCCTCTTCCGTCGGCAGGGTGTCCGCGATGTTCTCTGTGCTGTGTTCAACGTCATCCTGTGCGTCATCTTGCGTAGAAACCGCGGCGGTAATTTCCGGCTCTGTATACTGTGGGTCTTCAGCCGCGCTAGACAACTCGTCGACTACATCTTCGATCTCAATATCGTCTTCAATCTCAACAACGTCCTCAATCTCAATAACGTCCTCAATTTCGATCTCGACACCTTGGTCGACAAGGTCCGCTTCTGGCGTCACGTCGATGGTTACAGCGTCTTGCGCAAATTCTGGCGAATCTATTGTTTTGGCTTCTTCGTCCACAGGTTCCGGCGCAGTATCGACTGTTATTTCTTCTTCTGCGTGTTCTATTGATCCCACGGTTAGCTCTTGGCCGTTCATTGGTGCTGGTGTCTCGTCGGCGGTGGCGCTTTCTTCCAACAGTTCTGTCGAACCTGTGACAGGCATATCTTGTAAGACAGGGTCTTTTGGACGACTCAAGTTGGGAGCCATCATTGCCATCGCCCTTTCGATGACGCTTGATTTTTTCGGTTTTTCCTGCGGGACATCTGTGGATATTGGCGCCTGCGCAACCGCTTCTATCTCAACGTCTGCCTTATCCACCGAAATCGACTCTTGTTCTATTTCTTGCGAGGAAACGGCATTGGCCTCCGTCGTTACCTGAGGCTCTGCGATATCTTCGTTCTGCGATGTCTCGTTTAAACGGTCTTCGGTGAGGGCCTCAATCAAGTCTTCCCCAGCATCCTCTTCGCTGTTTTCGACGATATCTTCGACAACGTCTTCTTCAGCAACGTCTTCTTCAGCGAGGGATTCTTCAAAAAGGCACTCTTCAACCACAACTTCTTCAACAATGACGTCTTCAACAATGACGTCTTCAACAAAGACTTCTACAGTAGAAGTTTCTTCGGCAACATCTTCTTCAATCACAACGTCTTCAACAAAGGCCTCTTCAGCAGAAGCGTCTTCGACAATGTCTTCTTCGGCAAAGGCCTCTTCAGCAGAAGCGTCTTCGACAATGTCTTCTTCAACAAAGTCCTCTTCCATCACGGCGTCTTCATCTATTGCGTAGGCCACTTCAGAATCAGAGTTCTCCACTGCCCCGATGACTTCTTCAAGCACCTCGTCGTCTCCAGTATCATGGGAGTGCTCAAATTTCCGTTCAGAAATGATACTCTCCATCAGCTCTTCAATCGAGAGGTCATCGTCATTGCGTTGGGTGGATTGTGTGTCACCGCTCTCGGCAATCATGTCCAGATCATCTTGTCCGATTTCCGTATGGACCTCTGCTGTTTCATCTATACTTTCTGCTAAGATATCCACTGTTGAGGTAACGTCTACCTGATCCGCTTCGTCCGATTCTGGGTCAGAGTCTTTGGAGTCTGTTATATTTTCATGGATGTCAAAGTCATTTTCATCGACTAATTCTTCAACAATTTTATCTTCGAATGCATCGCCCCCCTCGATCTCCAAATATTCGTCTTCCAACACAAACTCAGAAGACTCACTATCTGTTGGAGCGGTTTCTTCAGCCTCAGCTTCAGTGTGTTGTTTGACTTCGGCATCCTCCCGAGCTACGGCTTGTTCTTCGAGGGCGTTTTCTTCAATCAGATCATCTGAAATATCTTCAGCATCGGCGGCGTGTTCAGATAACAATTCATTGAGGGTAAGATCTCTAGTGCTTTTTTCTCTGTATGTGTCATCAGCCTCAGCAATCAAGTCCTCGGTGGTCTCGATGGCTACTTCTTCCTCTGGGCCCTCCAAAATGGTTTCCGTTTCTAATTCGGCCTCGACGTCGATTGATGGGGGTTCTTTGCCAGCCTCTTCTGAGGTCTCCTCATCGTCTGAAACTAGTACCTCTTCATCGTCTATTTCTATTTCATCTGTGTGGCCATAAAGTTCTTTTTCCAGATTTTCGACGAATGAAAGGGCGTTTTCCTCAACAGGCTCGGGATTATCTTCAGCCGTTGTTTGAGGGGCTTCTTCTGTATCAAATATCTCACCAAAATTATCGTCTACGGCAATAGCATCATTTTCGCTCTCTACATCATCAAACAGAGCTTCGTCCGCTTGTGCCGATTCGGTAAATATTTCGCTGTCGTCATTCTGTTCGGGTTCTGCCAATATATCAACTTCAGCTTCGCTGATGATATCGGCCTCATCGCTTACTTCTTCTTGTGGCTCGGGGACAAAATCTTTTCTGGTAATGCCAGGAGCGTCGGTGAAAATGCTTGTCTCATTTTCCAATGTCGCGGCCTCAGTGGGTGCAATGTCTTCAGAGACATTTTCTTCCAAATCAGGGTTGCCGTCTGCCACCTCGAAGGAATTGCCGTCAGGGACCACATCAAGGACGTCTTCTTGAGAGGCTATATCCGCGGCAAGATCAGGATCACCGATTGTGCCTTCACCAGTTTCATCTGACGCACTCTCTTCAGTGCCAATATCAAAGTCGTCTTCAGAAAGGGCCGTTTCTTCGTTGAAATCTTCAGGCAACGAAGTGGCTTCAATGTTGGCAGTGTCTTCTTCTGCTTCTTCCATGACATGACTGTCGCCAGTGGCATCAGAGTCGTCCGTGGAGGGGGCGGTTGATTGATATGCTTCTTCCTCATGCGCTTCAGGAGCGATGTAATCTTCGGAAACTGTATCGGGGGCATCGCCTTCTGCGGCGATTGCTGCTTCGTCGTACTGGACAGGCGTGTCTTCGCGCCCTGCGGATATGCTGCGCATAAGCTCTTCAATGGTTGGCTTTGAATCGTCTAGAGTAACATCCTTTTCAAGAATCCACCGTACACCGCCGAGGATGAAATTGATGTTCTCTCCATCATCGCTGAACGGCAACAGAATGCCGCGGTAGAGGGCCTTTTCGCCGTCCGTATTGACAAATTCGGCTTCAAAAGCGATTGGCACACGGTTGGCCAGCACCTCAAGATAATGATCGGTAACTCTGCTCAACATGGTCCGGCGCGGTACATTGCTTACATGCTTGCTTGTAAGGTCCTCTTCGAGATCTTCTTGGAGATCATTGCCAATTACTTGAAAAGTCGGATTCTCATGACCATTTCGCAGATCAATAAGAACAAGATTTTTCTTAAAGGGGGCAATCTCTTCGCGGTTCATATTTTTGAGTGCAGGCAGCCCGGCATCACCAGCCAGCTTTTCCCAGCACTCATACATACAAAATGTTATTCGACGTTCTTGATTCAAATCTTCTACTGCGCTCATATTTTAATGTACCACTTAAACCATATTCCATAACCAGTTGATTTTGATCAGAAAGTTATGATCAGAATCACGGGACGACTTTAGCATTAACTATATTAATATAATATTTAAAAAAACAACATTTATTCTAAGTCATTGAATCAAATATAAAAATAATTTACCTATGATCATCGATTAATAGACAACTTTAAAAAGACTCGAGTAAGCCGTAATTATGATTACTATAATAAACAGTTTAAACAGGAGCGTCGGATGACCATGAAACCTATTATTTCAGTATTGCTGCTTGGTGGTACGATATCGATGGCACCTGCAAAGGGGGCGCCAGAAAACAACAAGGGAGTCGTGCCGTCAGTCGGGGCGGATGATTTATGTAATGCGGTGTCTGGGCTTGCAGACGTCGCTAGAGTTGTCCCGCAAACCGTAAAGATGGTGGCCAGTGCCAACCTCAACTTGAATGATATCTTTGATTTAAAAAATAAAATAGAGGAGTTGTCCCGCGAAGACAACTCGGACGGGGTCGTCATTGTGCAAGGAACCGACACTCTGGAAGAAGTTGCCTTTATGTTGGATCTCATTCTGGATGTAAATATTCCTGTGGCGGTCACTGGTGCCATGAGAAGCGCTAACATGGTCAGCGCAGATGGGCCAACAAATATATTGTCTGCGACAATCGCCGCCGGCTCTTCGGCACTTTCAAGTGCAGGAGTTGTCGTGGTGATGAATGAAGAAATCCACGCGGCGCGGTTCGTTCAAAAATGTCATACTCGTGATGTCGGAGCCTTCAAATCGCTCAATGGCGGCAGACTTGGGCAAATATGCGAGGGGTCGGTATTGCTGGCTGCGAGCATAACCAAGAAGCCGACCATAAACATAAGTGATATCAAAGATATACCCAAAGTTGGTCTGGTAAAGGCAACTTTGGGTGATGATGGGGGAATGCTCGAGCATGTTTTGAGTGAAAGTTATGACGGTCTTGTGGTTGAAGCTTTTGGCGCGGGCCATCTACCGGAGGCGTGGCTGCCACTTCTTGATAAGCTGGTTGATAAAATGCCAGTAATGCTGTGTAGTCGTACCGCCGAAGGGCCGGTGTTCGAAAAGAGTTATGGTTATGCTGGTGCAGAGATAGACCTGATTGCCCGGGGATTAATACCAGCGGGCATTCTCGATGGGCCGAAGGCACGGCTCTTTATGCAAGCGTGCTTGATGTCTGGCAAAGCAGTGACAAAGCCACCCTATTAGATCACGAATAGACCGACAATAATATAAACGAAGAAGGTCAGGATCCCGCCAAGAAGCGCGTAGGGTAGTTGGGTTCTGACATGATCAAGCAAACTACAACCGGATGCCACCGATGAAATCATCGTTGTATCGGAGATTGGCGAGCAATGATCACCAAACACACCACCACCGAGGATCGCTGAAATAACAAAAGCAGGCGGCAGTCCAAGCATTTGAATAAGCGGCACACCGATCGGGATCATAAGTGCAAATGTGCCCCATGACGTCCCTGTGGTAAAGGCCATGATCGATGAGGCCAGAAACAGCATTGGCACAATCAGGATCAGCGGCAGGTTTTCACCGGCAATACCAGCGACAAATGCGCCCGTGCCTAGCACTTTGAGGCTTGCACCAAGCGCGAGTGAGAGCAGGACAATCGTCACCAGCTGCAGCAGTTCATTCATTCCCTGAAAGCCAATTTCCACAAGCTTGATATGAGTGAATCGCCCGCTCGAAAGCATCATTGCATAAGCGATGATACAGGAGAGGATCGTTGCATAAAGGATAGATTTTGAACCATCGCCGCTGCGAATGGCGCCCTCACCAGTCCAATACATGAATATAAAAATTAGGCTGATCAGGGAAAGAAGCGGTACAATCATGAAGCGTGCACTGCTGGCTGGAAACTCTGGTGCAGGATCCCTTTGTGCCGCTTGCTCTGTTCTGGCTTCGCATTCCTTCAAGGGGCCGTGAAGTTTATCGCTAAGGATGGTATAGAGAACAATTGCCAGGGCAATCCAGGCATAGAAATTATAAAAAATTGTGCCGATCAGCGTTGCCTCAGCATTTTCAAGGCCGTTGGAATTAAGGTTTGCGAGCACCACAGCCCCCCAGCCGTTGATCAAAAGCAGGATACAAACAGGCGCGCTCGTGCTATCGATAACATAAGCAAGCCGCTCGCGGCTCATGCCAAACTTGTCAAACAAACCCCGTGAGACAATACCAGCGGTGATAACACTAAGGTTGCTTTCAACAAAAAGCACGATACCGATCAGAAAGGACATAAGCCCGGCCTGCTTCTTGGTTTTGGTAATACCGGTGTTGATCAGCAAATCGACCATGGCTGTAACACCGCCGGAATGCCTGAGATAGGCGATTAGGCAGCCGATGATAAGCGAAAACATCAGCACTCGGGTACTATCGGCGCTGGAGAAAACATTAACAATCCGTTCAATCGTTTCAATGGGGGCCATTGCCGCCGTTGCTGGTGCGGCGTCTATCAGCAGTAGAAGTTCGGAGGTAAAAATAGCCGCGAGCAGGGCGAGGATGACCTCTTTACGCCACAATACGATACCAATAGCAACGATTTGAGGTAATATTGTTAACCAGCCCATTTTCCGCCCTTTATATTTGCTTTGTAATTTTTGATTTTTTTGAAGTATGGTGAGGAATGACACTAAAAGCAACATTTCTTATGGGAGAACATCAATGAAAAGTGGCCTATTGATAATATTAAGTCTGTTTGTCGCTCAGGCAACTTTTGCAGAGACTTATACTCTACTGATTAATGCGCGCATCGTTGATGTGGCAGATGCGAAATTAATCGAAGACAGTCAGGTGTTAATTGAGGACAACGTAATTATAGCTGTTGGTAAACGGGCTGACATTCAATTGCGCTATCCGATCCCCCTGGAGAATTTAAATATCGTCGATCTTACCGGCCTCACCTTGATGCCAGGTCTGATTGATGCCCATAGTCATGTCCTTCTGCATCCCTACAATGAAACGAGCTGGAATGATCAGGTGCTTCTTGAAAGTCGTGCGGAACGTGTTGCCCGCGGCGTTGGCCATCTGAAAGCGACACTGTACGCCGGTTTCACATCATTACGTGATCTTGGAAGTGAAGGGGCAGGTTATGCTGACGTCGGCTTAAAGAGAACTTTAGACAAGGGCGTTATTGAGGGGCCAAGATTGATCGTCGCGGGCCGTGCCATTGTGGCCACCGGAAGTTACGGCCCCAAAGGATTTGATTTGTCCCATGATCTGACGTTAGGGGCGGAACCCGCCGACGGGCCGGACCTGATCCGGGTGGTTCGTGATCAAATTGGCAAAGGAGCTGATGTGGTCAAGGTATATGCCGACTATCGCTGGGGTCCAAACGGCGAAGCCCGACCAACTTTTAGTCTCGAAGAACTTAAAATGATTGTTGAGACCGCAGCCAGCAGTGGCCGCAAGGTGGTGGCCCATTCAGCAACGGATGAGGGAATGAGACGAGCGGCCCTCGCCGGAGTCCAGTCCATAGAACATGGAGACAGCGGATCGGTTGAAACCTTTAGGCTAATGAAAGAGCATAATGTAATTTTTTGCCCGACCTTGGCAGTATCAGAAGCCAACGCAGAATATGGCGGCTGGAAAAAAGGCGAGGACGAAGTGCCGAACGGCATAAAACGAAAACATGACGCCATGACGTCAGCCATGAAGGCGGGCGTTACCATCTGTAACGGCAGTGATGTTGGCCCCTATACCCACGGGGATAATTTGCGTGAGTTAAAATTGATGCATGAATATGGCCTGAGTATAGAAAAAACCATGCAGGCGGCGACGATGGTCGGGGCAGAGCTTATGAATATGAAAGATACCCTCGGTCAGGTGAAGCCCGGCTTTCTCGCCGATTTGATCGCAGTGGACGGCAATCCGCTCGAAAATCTTGACGCGATCAGCAATCTAAAAATGGTTATGAAGGACGGGAAAATTTATAAGTCACCATAATTCTTCTTTTCCAATAAAAAAGCGGGCTGATTAGATCGGCCCGCTTTTAATGTCAACAAGATAAGGGTTTAATTTGCAACACGTTCATAAACAATAGTGCCGTTGACCATAGTCAGATCAATTTCCATATTTATGAGGTCTTCCGGAGGAATATTGAATAGATTCCGGTCAACAATCACCATATCCGCATATTTACCCACCTTAATCGATCCCCTGACGTCACCTTCAAATGTGGCATTGGCGCCATTGATTGTGTAGGCCTTTATGCTATCAGCGAGACTTATTTTCTCTTGAGGATTCCAGCCACCTTCCGGCGTACCTTGCAAAGTTGTCCGATTGACGGCTGCATTGAGCAGATATTTTGGATGATTATAATATTCAGCCGCGTTTGTTCCCGGCCAGTCAGAGCCGAAGACAAGTGTTGAGCCATTGGAAAGCAAAGAATTGAAGGCGTAAGCCCCTTTGGCGCGCTCTGCACCAATGCGTTCCTCCATCCAGCGCATATCATCAGAAAGATGATACGGATTAATTTCTGCGATCACACCGAGCTGTTTGAAGCGGGGAAAGTCGCTTGGGCGCACCACTTGATTGTGAATAACCCGAAAGCCTTCGAGAGAGCCACCAACGTCTTGTTGCAGGCGTTCATAGGTATCAAGCATCAAGGAAACACCCTTGGTGCCGATGGCATGGACGTTGGCTTTAAAACCGCCTTTGTTGGCTTCAAGGAGGAAGCCATACATTTTTTCCATATTTTCGACTTCATTGGCGGGGTCATCACTGGTGTGTGGACGGTAGCGACCAGAATAATCTGGGCGGTCATTGTAAGGCTCAAAGAACAAGGCACTGTGATTGCCCATAATGCCATCAATATAACCTTTATAAGCGCCCCAGCGAAGATAATGATCGCTTTCGCCCGTTTTGGGATGAGTTCCCATTTTAATACCGGCATCATTAAATTCTTTTGCACGGCTAAGATCAGCCCGCATCCATATGCGGGTGGTGAGCTCACCAGAATCCTGCAGTTCGGTATAATAGTCGGCATATTTGCCATGGGTGATATCGTGAACGTCAACGATACCATTTTCACGCATGCGTTTGAGGGTCGCGCGGACCTCGTTTAAAATCCGCTCATGAGATTTTTCAGTGATCACCGCTCGGATACGCTCAATCGCCGGGCTGCCTTTTTCGATAAGCCCGGTTGGCGTGCCATCCTCATTGATGGCCATGCCCTCAAGGACTTCAGTTTCTAGGCCGGCCAACTTTAATGCTGCTGTGTTGGCAAGATGAAGTTCGGCGGGCCGTTCATAACTGCTAACAAATACAGGCGTATTTGGCGTAAGGTCATCTATGGTTGCACGATTTGGGCGCCAGCGATCCGTAAAGTTGGCTCCGGCGGTAGCGTCGACGCTTGCTTCACCAGCGCCCCAGGCTTCATATGCTCCCCAAAGGCCGCGGGTGATCCATTCACCTTGCGGGATGTTTGGAAGGATACGGGTAATTTCTGCGCGTAGCGCTGCATCATCAGCTACCTTTAAAAGATTAGCATCATTAATTTGTGCGCCGGCACCGTTCAAGTGCGAATGCCCATCAACAAATCCTGGCATCAGCATGCGACCATTGAGGTTAATGACGCGAGTGCTGTCGCCTATATAGGCTTCGGCAGCTGCATCATCTTCAAATATAGCGACAATTTCATTGCCTTTGACGGCCACGCCCTTGGCCCAGGCCTGTTCGTCCTCGACCGTATAGACGTCACCGCCCATAAAGACCACATCAGCAGCAATTGAGTTCTGCGCAGCGGCAGAAGTTTCTTCCGTCGGCTGATCGCCGCATGAACTCACAAGCAGCGCAACGATAGCGACCCCAAGCGAGTAAATTCTTTTCGAAAAGTTCATTTTATTCTCCCATATTCTATTTTTAGAAATATTATTTTTACATGGCTTTGAATATAATATAATTTCCAAAAATTGACAGCGGGATTTCCGCACGTTTTGGCCTTTTTTAGCAGTTTTAGAGAGAATTATGTCCAATCCATACGAGCATGCCGGCAAAAAAGGCGAATATATAGACAGTTATTATTCAAGAACCCTCAACCAGCCAGTGGGATTTGCGCCGCTTACGGAGGATATAGTCGCGACCGTCTGCGTCATCGGTGGTGGCATGGCAGGTGTGGCAACCACCCATAGTCTGGTTGAAAAGGGCGAGAAACCGGTTCTCATCGAAGCCAATCGCATTGGCTGGGGGGCGTCGGGGCGCAACGGCGGCTTTGTTAGCCCCGGATATTCTAAAGGCGCCCGAGATATTGTTAAAAAGGTCGGGGAAAGTCATGCAAGAGAACTTTTTAAGCTGACCACAGACGCAATGGACACCATCAATCGCCGCATTGGCGACCGGGAACGGGACCTCAAGGAAAACATTCCGGGCCATTTTGATGTTTCGTGGTTCAACGAACCCGGCGCTGTCGAGAGCAATGTTGAATATTTAAATGATATTATGGGCGTGAATTACGAGCATTGGCCAAAGGAAAAGTTCCGCGATTATTACCACTCTGATCACTATCATGATGCTTTTTTAAAACCCGACGCGCTGCAACTTCATTCGCTCAATTATACAATTCATTCTGCCCGGGAGGCAGAAAAGGGTGGTGCGCGTGTTTTTGAAAAGTCTCCTGTCGTAGATATAAAAAAAACTGCCAATGGCTGGAAAGTGACCACGGAAAAAGGATCAGTAATCGCGGACCAGATCGTGATGTGCTGCAGCGCATATATCGGCGGGCTCAATTTCAAGTTATCTAATGCGACTTTACCAGTGGCGACCTATGTGATGCTGACAGACCCAATTGGCGAGCGCCTGAAGGATGCGATCGAGGGCAAGTGGGGCGTCAGCGATAACCGCGTCTCGTCAAACTATTACCGAACATTTGACGATACCAGTCTATTTTGGGGCGGCAGGGTGTCTATGTTTAATCCGACGGGCAAAAAGCTGGAACAGATCATGATGAATGACTTGCTTGTGGTTTACCCGCAACTAAAAGGTATTAAATCAGCAGTGGCATGGGGCGGGTTTATGGGCTATCCCGTTCACAAAATGCCTCAGATCGGCGAGCTTGAACCCGGATTTTGGTACGCTCAGGGCTTTGGCGGATCAGGTATGACATCGACAATAGCAGGCGGGGAAGTCGTCTCAGACGCTATCGTTAACGGTGATGAGCGCTATAAACTCTTTGAGCCATATGGCCTTGATTATGCAGGAAAGCCGTTTGGCCCAATTGTGGCGCAAACGGCTTATTGGCTGTTTCAGCTGCAAGACGCCTATAAAGAATGGCGTCTCAACGGATAATTACCGCGATACAAATTTGTAAGACGCCTTTTCCATATCCTTGATATTCCCGAACGGTTTTCCGGCGATAAGTGCCCTTCGAGGAACCTATAGATATCAAAACGGGCCTGCCGCGCGACTTTGTGGTCCATACGGGCAAAGTTGTGCCCGCCGGGAATATCTTCAAATTCCTTATAAGTAAATTCCTTGCCGTCTGCCTTAAGTGATTTGATCAGGTGGCGTATTTCAAGAATATTGACATCATCATCATTGGTGTTGCCGTAAACCATCAGCGGTGTTTCCAGCTTATGGGTATTCCAGGCCGGGGAGCGCTTGATATATTCTTCATGATTTTCAAAGGCGCTCTCGCCAAGATGGTAATCGACTTCGTAAAGTTCGCGGTACCCTTGGGTTTTATAGCCCATTCGTGCGATTAGGTCGCTGACGGGGACATCGGCAAAGCCAACTTTATAAGCATCAGGATATTCAAACAGGTTGAGTAGTGTGATCATGCCACCGTGGCTATGGCCCATGATACCGACGCGGTTTTGATCAACCACGGCATAATTTTCAACCATATAATCCCGGGCGGCTTTAACGTCCGCCACTTCCTTGCCGCCGTAATCGATGCTTTCATAAAATCTTTGGCCGTATCCGGTGCTGCCGCGGTAATCGGGGGCAATGATGATATATTGCTGAGCGATCAATTCGCGGTAAAGTTGGCCATTTTCAACATCAAAGTTGGCGTGGACCCCTTGGTGGGGGAAAACGAGCAGCGGGTACTTCTTATTTGGATCCATGTCTTTTGGAAAAAACACATATGCCGAAAGCTTAAGCGGATTGGTAAGCGTAAGGGGATTCTGTTCACCGTCACCGGAAAATTTATGGTCTTCGCCGAGGGGCGGACCAGTAAAGCGAACTTTTTCGATATAAGCCACATCACCCATGATGTTATGCATCATGATATCCTTTATGCCTTTATTGACCCGGTCAAAGGAATGACGAAGATCGCTAAGCTGATCTTTAAGCGAGGTAATCTCTTCTTTAAGTTCGTCGGTATCATCGCTGTAGGCGGTGCCGGTCAGCAATAGTGACGTCATGACACCAAAAAGTATTTTTCTAACCATTTTCATAGCTTTAATCCCCTTTATGTTTCAGAAGAACGCGGCCATAAGTTGGCTCGGACGATTTTGCCGCGGTGTCGGTGACCTGGCCGTTGACGATCACATAATCAAAGCCGCTCGGGACGGCAAAGATGTCGGTCCAGGTGGTGCTGGCTCTGACATTTTCTAGATCTATGACCAGAATGTCGGCGCCCATCCCCGCTTTAAGAAGGCCTCGGCTTTGAATACCGAATATATTCGCGGTTTGGCCAGTCATTTTGTTAATGGCCAGTTCAATGCTGAGAACTTTGTCCCGCACCACATATTCTTCGATCACTTTGGGGAAGGAACCAAAGGAGCGCGGATGGCGCATGGTTGGACTGCCATCGGTAGAGATTGAAACGTCTGGTGCGGTGATAAAGGCATCCTGTGTTTCTTTGGTCATAATGAAATGTGCCGTTGCCGGACCATTATGGCCAAAATCAATAATTTGCTCTTCTGGTCTCTTGCCGGTGATCGCGACAATCTCGGCCAGTGTTTTACCGGAATATTCACCGTTGGAAATCAAAATTGCACCGGGGCCGTTACGGCGAATGATCTTAGCGCGCAGAAATTCTTCGAACTCTTCGCGGCGGTTTATGGCCGCATCATTAAATTCAGCCTCGCGCTTTGCCCATTCTGGATAAAGATAGCTCATATCGCCAAAGCTGGCGAGGTAAGGATAGACATCTGCGGTTACATCAATGCCTGCGGCGCGGGCATCGCGAAGTTGTTTTAACACCGCTTCGCCTTGCTCTCTGGTTTTACCGTAGACAACCTTTATGTGCGAAGCGTTGACCCGCGCATATTGACCTTGCTCCAGAAGCTCAGCAATGCTTTCATGCACAACATCGTCATCTTCGTTTCGAATATGGCTGGAAATAAGACCGTCATTGGCGCCGACCACTTTGGCCAGTGCCGCCATTTCTTCTTTGTCCGCATAGCGGCCCGGTACATATTCGAGTCCGGTGTTAAGGCCGTATGCGCCAGCGGCCATACCGTCAATGAGCAATTGTTCCATTCTTGCCTGTTCTTCCGGTGTCACTTTGTTCTTCTCACCGCCACCGGAAAGTCGTCTTATGCTACCGTGACCAACAAGGGTCGCAACATTGGGTCCCGTGCCCTGAGCGTTAACCTGATTGATCCAGTAATCGAACGAATTTATATCTCGCTCCGGTCCGCCGCTGGGGAAATAACCGGGATTGGTACCATCTTGACCAAGAACCACTGTTGTTATGCCCTGGCGTAAAAAACTTCTCAGCAGGTCGTTATCTGGTTGCAGCGGATCGCCATGGGAATGGGCGTCAATAAAACCAGGCGAGACGACTTTGTTCGTGGCGTCAAGCGTACGGCCCGCCTTGGTTTTCGAAGCATCGACTGTGCCCACATAGGCTATCTTGTCACCACTGACCAGAACATCGCCAGCGAAGGATGCGCCCCCGGAGCCATCAACGATGGTGCCGCCAGTTATATGGAGGTCATATGTAAGGCTATAATCAGGACCGTCAGTTTCTGTCTTTGTTGCAGGCTCATTGGCTGAACAAGCCGTTAGAGTAAGCAGGCATATAATCGCAATAGCTTTGATCGAAAAGTTCATCAAAGGATCTCCCGGAATTTTTATTGTTTCTTAAATTTTCATTTAAGCTACTATAAGCAAAAATACACAGGAGGGAAGGGTTGGAAGCCACAGATTATGGATTTATTTCCATCATTCCAATAATATTCACGCTGGCTATTGCGGTATGGTCCCAAAATGTCATCATAGGTCTTTTTGTCGGGGTCTTCACTGGCGTTGTGATTTTAAATGGGTTCAATCCGATCATGACCACCAGCATGATGGTTTCTGACTATTTTGTTCCGCAAATGGTTTTGCCAAGTCAGGCCGGCATACTGGTACTCATGTGTTTTATCGGCGGACTTGTCGCGCTGATGGAAAAATCAGGTGGGGCGGTCGCCTTCGCGACAACCATGACCCATATAATCACAAATCGTTTTAAAGCGCAGATCGCCACCTGGATGACGGGGATAATGATTTTCTTCTCTGATTTGGGTACGCCACTTATTGTTGGCCCCATTTACCGGCCCATCACCGACAAGCTAAAAATTTCCCGTGTTAAGCTCGCCTGGATTGTCGATACTACGGCGTCGCCAGTGGCGGTGCTTGTCCCGTTTATAGGCTGGGGCGTTTATTCTATGGCGCTTATTGAAACGCAGTTTATGGAAATTGGCCGCGCGGAATCAAGTTATGATGCGTTTGTTTCCGCTATCCCGTACCAGTTTTATTCCCTGTTTGCCATTATCATGGTGCCACTTGTGGCTTTTTCCGGTTATGAGTTCGGCCCTATGGCGCGGGCCGAGCAACGGGCGCAGGCCAGTGAAGTTCTGGAAGATGACAGTGGTTTGGAAATTTCCGATAATATGTCCCACCCCAAAGCCAAGGCGATGTTTGTCTGGCTGCCGCTTCTGGTGATGCTCGGGGTGTTGTTTTTCTTGCTCGCGCCGCTTGGCTTTCCTCTTAATCCAGTTCCGTCGCTGGCCTTTAGAGGGGCTTTATCAAGTGCCTATTTTTATTCATCGATGACACTTATTGCTCTTTTGCTTATTTACGGCGTTAAAAGCTTTAAAGAAAGTATGGTCATCTATTTTGGTGGCGTTAGTCGCATGACCAGTGTTCTTATTATATTGGTGTTGGCGTGGTCCTTGAGCGCAGTTGGCAAAAACTTGGGCACAGCTCAGTATATTATTTCCATGGCAGATGGAAGTATCGCCGCTTTTTTAGTGCCCGTAATGGCATTCTTATTCGGCGCGTTGATGTCTTTCGCCACCGGCTCTTCCTGGGGGACATACGCGATCATGATGCCGCTCATCATCGCAGTGGCAAATGCGCTTGGCGCACCAATGCATGTCTGCATTGGTGCTGTGCTGTCCGGCGGGATGTTTGGCGATCATTGTTCGCCCATATCGGATACAACGATTTTGTCGGCATCAGGCGCTGGCTGCAGTCAGTTTGATCATGTGAAAACCCAGCTTCCTTATGAGCTGTTTAATGGATCCATTTGTGTTGTCGCCTATATAATGGCAGGGCTAACCGAAAACAATTTAGTCTTCATTCCCGGCATGGCGCTTCTGGCTATTGGTCTTTACCTGCTCAATAAAGTCGCCGGCGTAAAAATACACAACACCAGTTCAATATAGGAATTATGAAATGATTATTCGTGAAGCAACAGATGCTGATAGATCGTTTATTTTTGGTTTGTCACCAACGCTTATCGAAGAGGCGAAACTCCACTGGCACTCGCCTGAGGTGTTATCACAGTTTCAAGATAGGTATATTACGACCTGCTTGGATGACACAGAAGACCGTCAAATAATCTTGATTGCCGAAAGGGCTGGGGTTCCACTTGGTTTTATTCAGGTGGTTGAAAGTAAGGATGAAATTTCAGAGGAACTTTGCTCAAGAGTTCCATTGCTTGCTGTTTCGAAAGATGCACAAGGCGCGGGCGTCGGGCGTAGATTGATGAATGAAGCCGAGGCATGGGCCAAAAAACAGGGTCACCGACTGCTACAGCTCGAGGTTTTTAATAATAATCATCAGGCCCGATCTTTTTATGAAAAGAGTGGTTTTGAAAATGACACCATCATCATGGTCAAGCCACTTAATTCTTCTGCTGACTAAGCTTGCTGTCTTCCCACAGGGTTGCCAGCGCGTGCCACAAGTTATTTCGTGTTGCGCTTAGATAAAGGCTGTTATCGGACAGCTCCTTTACCAACAAATCATGAGCTTTGCCGAGATTATGATAGGGCATCTGTGGAAAAAGATGATGGGTCGCGTGATAACGAAGGCCAACCGGCGCCCAAAACGGGGAAAGAATGCCGCCTGTCACATCGACACTATCAAGGAATTGATCGGCAACGGACATCTTGACGTCGCCAGGATTGCGGTAAGCGTGAGCACCAAGGGTACGAAGACTATTCATGGTGAAAACCAGGAGCGTTGTTAAATACCAGACAATGGCAAATTTAATCGGCAGGGTGCCGTTGTAAACCAACAAGACCCCAACCCAAGCGTAAATAGTTGCGCAGATTTCCTGAACGCGCCAGAATTTTCCGTCGAGCTTGGTGGGCGGTGGGCGGCGATAGGCCAGATCAATGGTCAGCGATGATGCGCGTTCCCACGCATAGCGGCCAAGTGGCGGTATAACCCAGGAAAGTGGCGTTAGAACTAAAAAGCGTGCTAGAAACAACAGCGGTAAAATAAGGGACAAAAATACGTAAGCGATAATTTTCCAGCCTTCCTCTGCGCCGAAAGGAAGATACTCGCCGTCTTCGGCGGTGCCGTAAGTATCGCGTTTATGGTGGTCGTTGTGAACGCCGTAATAGGTAAAAGATGGGATCAGTAATGGAAAGCCCGCCGTTAAATTCCAAAATGTAACGAAGCTTTTGAAGGTTCCCTTTTTAAAATGAACAATTTCATGAATAAAAATTGCAGCACGGTAAAGCGAGAAAGCGGAAACGATAAAAGCGGCTATACTGAGCGCCGAAAATGCGGGACTAACCACGACAAGGTAAAATCCGCCCCATCCCAGCACTAAATTAAAAAGCAGATCAAGCCAGTAGATGTACGCTTTGCGCTCCATCAAGTGGGCGACCAGGGCGCGGGCTTCCTTGAGTGGGAAGTCTTCGCTATTTTCCGGTGCAGGCATTTATATCTCCGATTTGCATAAAGTTATGCTGTTCTATTATACTCTCTATGTTTGTTTTTGACACAAATCAATATTCAAATATAAAAATATGATTTATGATCAAACTGAAATAATCAAAAAAGAAAGAGATATGGACGCATATAATAGACTAATTTCAGGATATAGGGAATTTAGGGCAAATTACCAAAGTGAAGAAAATGAAGAATGGCTGAAGGTTGCAGGATCAAGACAAGACCCGAAGGTCATGATGATAGCCTGCAGTGACAGTCGGGTTCATCCTGCGATCTTAACGAGAAGCGCCCTTGGGGAGCTTTTCATGATACGCAATGTTGCCAATGTCGTTCCGCCCTTTGAAGAGGGTGGAGATGACAGCACCTATCACGGTACTAGCGCAGGGATTGAGTTTGCCATTAACCACTTGCATGTAGAGCATATCATCGTCATGGGTCATAGCGGATGTGGTGGTATTGGTGCCTTAATGGATAATGAAATAACGGAAAAAACAGAAGGATACAGTTTTATTCGTCCGTGGATGACCATTGTTGAAGAAGCCCGCGAGTTTTCCGAACTTGAGAAGGCGTCAATGAGTAAACAGTCGCGTGTTTCTATCTGTGAACAGAGAGCTATTCTAATTTCCTTGAATAACCTTGTCAGTTTTCCGTGGGTCAAGGAGGCGATCAAGGTAGGGGGACTGCATCTGCACGGCTGGTATTTTGATATCAAAAGCGGCAATTTAAGTGAGTATAATTGGCAACAAGAAAAGTTTGAGGAAATAACTTAACCTTTCTACTCCGGGGAGAGGTCTGGAAAAGCTATTTCCTCAAGGTAGGATCGCCAGCAAGTGGCAGGGAATTTAGGCCATGCCGACGATATTCACCTTATCCATCAGACTATCGACATAGGCATTAAACGCTGCCTGATGTCCTTTGTCCTCCAGATATGTTTTTATGTGAGCCTTGACTAACGGATAAGGAAGCGGCTCGCCACTTGTCTTATCCTTGAAACGGTCCTGATGTTGATCATAATAACGCCTGCAGGTTTTATCATCCGCACTGGGTAACTTTATGACCTCAACAAGAAGAGTTTCAATCAGCTGTTCTTCTTTATCTTCTTCAAGGCTATCTAGTTCATCTGCTGTGGCCAGTTTGCGCTCAACAGCGGCTTGTAGCAGCAGACGTCTGATAAGCAGTGCCCGGGATGCTTCCCGGCGCGCGTCCTCAAGGGTGGGCGCCGGGTGATATTGCATCTCGTTATGCACTTCGTCATCTGTTATTTCAAAGGTATCGATGAAAACGGGCATCTTACGCTCCTCCCCTGCGGCGAACAATTTGATATCCTGTTCTGAACAAATATTTAATCGGGGCACTTAACATGTGAACAAGTCTTGTGAAAGGGAACACCAAGAAGATGGTGAGGCCGAGCGCAAGGTGGGCTTTGAAGACCCAGGCTTCATTTACGATAAAGTCGGCTGCTCCGGTTCTAAAAGTCACAATATGTTGTGCCCAGTTGGCCAAGGCAATCATAGAAGAGCCGTCCATATGCTGTGCTGAATAAGGAATGGTGATCAGCCCCAGAATCAGCTGTACATAAAGTACGAGAAGTAGGGCAATATCAGAAAAGGTGCTTGTCGCCCGTATCCGTTTATCAAACAAACGTCGGTAAAGAAGCATACTGAGCCCAACAAAACATAAGCTGCCAAAAATACCGCCAGCAACCATGGCCATAAGCTGTTTTGCCCCCGCTGTCATGACCAGGTGATATACAGATTCCGGCGTAAGCAACCCAACCAAATGGCCGAAGAAAAGCAGAATTATTCCGACATGGAACAAGTTACTGCCCCAACGCATTCCTTTCGAGCGCAGAAGTTGGCTTGAGCTTGCTTTCCACGTATATTGGTCGCGGTCATAACGAGCGATAGAAACACCCACCATAATCACAATGGCAAGATAAGGATAAATACCAAAAAAGAATTGGTGAATATAGTTTGAAATTTCTGAGGTCATTGGTTTGCTCCCCGAGAAGGTTTTGGTGGATTAACATGTGTGTTTTGAGCGTGATACTGCGTCATATCGCAGGCATCACCGCAGTCTTTTGAATTATCAAAAGCTTCAGCTTCTTCCCATTCTTCGTCCAGCTCATCAAGAGTTTGTTCTTTAACCTCTTCTGCTTTCGCTTCTGCAATCACTGCGGCATCTGGCTTCACTTTCGCCAGTGCTTCAATTGCTTCAAAAAGAATAGAATAAAGACTGTCTCGTTTCTTAAGTCTGACGCCAATGGTAGCGACGACGTTGATCGGATCACCGATCAGCTCCACAGCTTCTTCGGCGGGACAGCAGGAAAGATACTCAAGAAACAGTGGCAGATAATCGGGAAGCTCACCTTCCTGCATATAGTAACCGCGTTCAGCATAGCTTTCGACCAGATTGACCATGGCTTGTCCACGGTCGCGACTTTCACCGTGGATATGTTCAAACATATGCAGGCAGTGGGCGCGCCCCCGATCAAATAGGTCAACATAATCTTCCTGAAGTTCGAATAGGTCCGTTGCGCTTAAATAGTCACAAAACGCGAGAACTTTTTTCATAGTGCGCTTGGGCAGGAAGTCCTCCTGCTTCAGCACGTCTTTAATATCGGACATGTTGTCGATCAGCTCCTGTTTAGGGTAAGAAAGAAGCAGTCCTAGAATTTTAAAGGTTTTCATGATGAACTCCTCACTTTCCCGCTCATAGTGTTCTTGTGGGTTGAGGCGCCAAACAAATTGGTACGGCCCTCCCCGCCGGAACAACCATTTCCGAAGCTAAACCCGCAAGACGAACGTGTCTCGAAGGCAATTTCATTGTCAAATGGTGTTTCACCAGCATATTCGCGGTGATTGGTCGGAATGACAAAGCGGTCTTCATAGTTGGCAAGAGCCATAATGCGGTACATATCATCAAGGGTGTTCTCATCAAGACCAACCGCATCCAGAATTTCCTGATTGCGGACGTTATCGACGGATACTCCGCGCATATATTCACGCATTGCCATCATGCGCTGTAGCGCAAATTCTACTGGCTCTACCTTGCCAGCAGTAAGCATGTTGGCAAGGTATTTAACCGGAATTCGAAGATCTTCGGTGTTAGGAATAACACCACTTCTTGACAGTTTGCCTTCTTCCATGGCGCTTTGTACCGGTGAAAGCGGTGGAATATACCAAACCATTGGCAGTGTGCGGTATTCAGGATGAAGTGGGAAGGCCACTTTCCAGTCCATAGCCATTTTGTAAACAGGGCTATTTTGGGCGGCTTCCATCCAGCTTTCAGGAATGCCATCTTTCTTGGCCTGTCTGATAACTTCCGGATCGTTGGGATCAAGGAACACATCAAGCTGTGCTTCATAGAGGTCTTCTTCATTCGCTGTTGACGCAGCGCTTTCGATTTTGTCGGCATCATAAAGAAGCACACCAAGATAACGGATGCGGCCCACGCATGTTTCAGAACATACGGTTGGCTCACCCGCTTCAAGACGCGGATAACACATAGTACATTTTTCCGATTTGCCACTGTTCCAGTTGAAATAGATCTTTTTGTAAGGACAGCCACTGACACACATGCGCCAGCCGCGACATTTATCCTGATCGATAAGAACAACACCGTCTTCCTCGCGCTTATAGATCGCGCCACTTGGACACGATGCTACGCAAGTTGGATTAAGGCAATGTTCACAGAGACGCGGCAGATACATCATGAACGTATTGTCAAATTCACCGTAAATCTCTTTTTCGATATCTTTGAAGTTGTAATCTTTTGAGCGTTTGGAAAATTCGCCACCGAGGATTTCTTCCCAGTTGGGTCCCCATTCAGCTTTTTCCATTTTCTCACCAGTGATCATTGAATGCATCCGCGCGGTTGGCGGTGTTTTCACTTCTGGAGATTTCTGCAAGCGCTCATATTCAAATGTGAACGGCTCGTAATAATCGTCAATCTCCGGCAGATCGGGGTTGGCAAATATTTTGGAAAGGATGCGGAATTTACCGCCAAGTTTTGGCTTAATTTTCCCGTCGCCGAGACGAACCCAGCCACCATTCCATTTGTCCTGATTTTCCCAGTCGCGGGGATAGCCGATGCCAGGTTTGGTTTCAACATTATTGAACCACGCATATTCAACCCCTTCACGGGATGTCCAGACGTTTTTACAAGTCACCGAACATGTATGGCACCCAATACATTTATCGAGATTAAGAACCATACCAATTTGTGCACGTATCTTCATTATGCTAACTCCTCATGATTTAACAGACCTCTGGAGTCTAACTTTTCATTTCCGGTTGGTTCGTCCATCCAGTCCACTTTATTCATTTTGCGAACCAATACGAACTCATCGCGGTTGGAGCCTACGGTACCGTAGTAGTTGAAACCGTAGGAAAGTTGTGCATAGCCACCGATCATATGGGTTGGCTTAACAGTGGCGCGGGTAACCGAGTTATGAATACCGCCGCGTTTACCTGTTGATTCTGCCGCCGGAGTATTGATGATTTTTTCCTGTGCGTGATACATCATGCACATGCCGTCCATGACACGCTGGGAAACAACGGCTCGGGCCGCGATAGCGCCGTTGGTGTTATAAAATTCAACCCAGTCATTGTCTTCAACATCAATTTTCTGAGCATCGTTTTCACTGATCCAGATAATTGGTCCGCCGCGGCTTAGGGTAAGCATAAGCAGGTTTTCTGAATAGGTGCTGTGAATGCCCCATTTTTGATGCGGAGTAAGAAAATTAAGGGCGATTTGCTTGTTGCCGTTATCATACTCTGCCAGCATTGGTTTAATGGTTTTGGTGTTAATCGGCGGCTTGTAAACACAGAATCCTTCACCAAAATCACGCATCCAGCTGTGATCCTGATAGAATTGTTGCCGGCCCGTAAGGGTCCGCCACGGAATAAGCTCATGAACATTGGTGTAACCCGCATTGTAGCTTACATGCTCATCCTCAAGGCCTGACCATGTTGGTGAAGAGATGATCTTTCTTGGTTGAGCCTGAATATCACGGAAGCGAATCTTCTCGTCTTCTTTTGGAAGAGCAAGATGCTTATGTTCGCGTCCAGTGAATTTTTCAAGCGCACCCCATGCCTTCACGGCCACATGGCCATTTGTTTCAGGAGCAAGCGAGAGGACAACCTCTGCAGCATCGATATCGGTTTCGATTTTCGGCATGCCTTTTGAGACACCCTCATCAGTAACAACCTTATTAAGTTCACCAAGGAATTTATATTCAGTTTCAGTATTCCAGGCGATCCCCTTGCCACCGTTTCCGATTTTGGTCATCAGTGGGCCGAGGGATGTAAACTTCTTATAAGTATCAGGATAGTTTCTGACCACGTCCACATATGCTGGCATTGTTTTACCCGGAATGGCATCAACTTCGCCTTTGTGCCACTCTTTAACGTCAGTGGCCTGTGCCAGTTCACCGGGAGTATCATGAAGGATCGGCAGGGCGACCACATCAGTTTCCTCGCCAAGATGACCGACGCAAAGTTCAGAGAATTTTTTCGCGAACCCTTTGTAGATATCCCAGTCACTGCGGCTTTCCCAAGCAGGGTCTACGGCACGGGAGAGAGGATGGATAAACGGATGCATATCAGATGTATTGAGATCATTTTTCTCATACCATGTCGCGGATGGCAGCACGATATCAGAGTAGACGCATGTTGTAGACATTCTGAAATCAAGTGTTACAACAAGATCAAGTTTTCCTTCTGGGGCGTCATCAACCCATTCGACTTCTGATGGCTTGGCAGCGCCACGGGCGCCAAGGTCTTTACCCATAACGCCATTTTGCGTGCCGAGTAGATATTTCAGCATATATTCATGGCCTTTACCACTTGAGCCGAGAATATTGGAGCGCCAGATAAACATGTTTCTTGGGAAGTTCTTCGGATTATCCGGTGCTTCACAAGACATGCGTAGTGATTTTTCTTTCAGGCGCTGCGAGATATATTCCGCACTGGTTTTGCCGGCCTCTTTGGCAAGCTTGGTAAGCTCAAGCGGATTTTCTTCGAGCTGTGGTGCAGATGGAAGCCAGCCCATACGCTCTGAACGCACGTTACAGTCTATGAGAGAGTAATCTTTCCACTTTTCTTTATCAGCAAGTGGAGAAAGAATTTCATCAACGCCCAGCTTCTCATAACGCCACTGACTTGAGTGGTTATAGAAGAATGAGGTGCTGTTCATATGACGCGGTGGTCTGTTCCAGTCGAGAGCAAAGGCAAGCGGTTGCCAGCCGGTTTGTGGACGGAGTTTTTCCTGACCCACATAGTGAGCCCAGCCACCGCCGGATTTACCGATACAACCACACATCACCAGCATATTAATAATGCCGCGATAGTTCATGTCCATATGGTACCAGTGATTGATCGCCGCGCCGAGGATCACCATAGAGCGTCCACGGGTTTTATCAGCATTATCGGCAAATTCACGAGCGATCGTGATAACTTTTTCACGGGATACGCCAGTGATTTTTTCCTGCCAGGCTGGTGTATAAGGCGCGTCATCATCAAATGATTTGGCTAGGCTTTCCCCGCCGAGACCCTGATCAACACCGTAGTTTGCAACCATCAAATCGAAAACCGTTGCGACCAGCACTTCACCGTCTTTGGTTTGAACTTTGCGGGCCGGAATTTTATGTATCAATATGCTGCTATGATCTGTCGCATTGAAAATAGGTTGATCATTTTCAAGGTTCCCGAAATAGGGAAAACAGACATCAACCACATCGTCATGCTTAGAGACGAATGATTTTTCTGGCCAGATTTCTTTACCATTTGCAACATTTTTCGCTTCGAGGTTCCAATTCTTTTCTTCGCCCCAGCGCGAACCAATGGTGCCGTTTGGTACGACCACCTCGTTTGTGTTGGCATCGATAGCACAGGTTTTCCACTCGGGATTATTATCCTGTCCAAGATTGTCATCAAAATCACCTGCCCGAAGCGTGCGGCCAGCAACCAACCCACCTTCTGTTTCATCAAGCCTGACAAGGAACGGCATGTCAGAATAAAGGCGACAATATTCATCGAAATAGTCACTTTTGCCGTCCACATGGAACTCTTTTAAGATCACATGACCAAACGCCATGGCAAGGGCACTATCGGTTCCTTGTCTCGGGTTAAGCCACATGTCTGAAAGCTTGGCCACTTCACTATAGTCTGGTGTGATGGCGACCGTTTTGGTTCCCTTGTAGCGCACTTCTGTGAAGAAGTGAGCATCAGGGGTTCTGGTTTGCGGCACGTTTGAGCCCCAAGCCATAATATAGTTTGAATTATACCAGTCTGCACTTTCCGGAACGTCCGTTTGCTCACCCCAAACTTGAGGCGATGCTGGTGGAAGGTCACAGTACCAGTCGTAGAAACTCATGCATGTACCGCCGATGAGCGATAGGTAGCGACTACCAGCCGCATAAGAAACCATAGACATAGCAGGAATGGGAGAGAAGCCAATGATTCTATCGGGGCCATATTTTTTAGCAGTATAAATATTGGCTGACGCGATAATTTCATTGACTTCGTCCCACTCAGCCCGGACAAATCCACCAAGACCACGGGCTGACTTGTAGCTTTTGGCTTTCTCTTGATTTTCAACGATATTTTCCCAAGCGACAACAGGATCGCGGTAGACATTCCGCCTTTCGCGCCACAATTTCAGAAGACGACTTCTGATCATGGGATATTTAACCCGAGCGGAACTATATAGATACCAGCTGTAACTGGCGCCACGGGCGCAGCCACGCGGCTCATGATTTGGAAGATCGGTTCTGGTTCTCGGGTAATCCGTTTGTTGGGTTTCCCAGGTGACCAAACCTCCTTTGACGTAAATCTTCCAGCTACAGGAACCTGTGCAGTTAACGCCGTGTGTTGAGCGAACGACTTTATCGTGCGCCCAGCGACCTCTATATGCCTTTTCCCAGGATCGGTTTTCACTTGTGGTAATGCCGTGGCCATCTGAAAAGGGCTCGGGCTTCTCCCCGGAAAAGAATGTAAGTTTATCTATAAAGTGGCTCATTTTAATATCTTTCTGTTGTCGTTTGGTGGACTTTGACCGTTAAAATTAAGGGTTCTTCACGTATGCGCCCGGGCGGAGATAAAACCACCAGTTTATGAGCACACATACGCCGTAGAAGGCCGCGAAGCCATAAAGGGCATATTCCGGTGTTGCTGAGGCCATTTCCTCACCGAACACTTGTGGGATAATGAAGGCACCATAAGCGGCAACCGCTGAAGTCCAGCCAAGTACAGGTCCAGCTTGTTCTCTATCAAACACGATAGCGATTGTGCGAAAAGTTGATCCGTTGCCAATGCCGGTCGCGGCAAACAAAACAATGAACAGTGTCATGAAAGGCACAAAATATTGTTCAGGAGTTTCTGAAACGTAAGCCATTTTCATATAATAAGCGACGCCTAGGGCACAGCCGATCATAATGATTGAAACATACTGTGTTACACGGGCACCACCAAGTTTATCGGAAATCATTCCGCCAATAGGGCGGATAAGAGCGCCAATGAAGGGACCTGTCCACGCATACATAAGGGCGCTTGGTCCGTTAGGGTTGGCCGTACTATGCGTCATAACGCCATCCACCATCAAATGCTGGAAGCCGAAGATCACTTTGATTGAGAGACCAAACGCGGCTGAATAGCCAATGAAGGATCCGAAAGTCATAGTGTAAATGACAGTCATGGCCCATGTGTGTTTGTTGTTAAAGATTTTATACTGACGTTTCAGATTTTGACCAAGCTCACCCGGCATCATTCTAAGCGCATAAACGGTCAAGATGATAACGATGGGAAGAACGATCCATTTGCTGAGCCCAATACCGGATGTTGGTAGGCCGTTATTAAGACTTGGCAGCATAAGCCAGTAGCCAACACCAGCAGCGATGAAACCAACGAGCAGCATAACCGTGATTTTTACGAACACGGAAATTGGATTGCCAACATTTGGTGAGACATGCTCATCAGTAATATTGTTCATTCCAAACCACCCTGCAAAAGCAAGCGGCACTAGAAACAGCAGCCATAACCACGGCGCATTGTGAATATAAGTATCAGTACCAGCCGGAATTTTACCAATAAGCGTACCGGATGTGTTGACAAGTTCCATGGGATCCCCGCCAAAGATGCTGAAAGTCATAAACAGTGGTACAAGGATCTGCATGGTTGTCACGCCAAAGTTACCAAGACCAGCATTTAGACCAAGGGAGAGGCCTTGCATTTTCTTCGGGAAGAAAAAGCTGATGTTTGACATGGATGAGGCGAAGTTACCGCCGCCGAGGCCTGAGAGGAATGCGAGAAGCTGCCATTGCCATAGAGGAGTGTTGATATCCTGTAGTGCGAAACCAGCAAGAACCGCTGGTATCATAAGTAGGGCGGTGGTGAAGAAAATAGTATTTCGACCGCCGCCTAAGCGAATGAAGAAAGTACTTGGGATACGAAGTGTTGCCCCGGTTAGGCCAGCGATAGCGGCCAATGTAAAGAGCTCTGACTTTGCAATCGGGAAGCCGAGGTTAAGCATCTGAATAGTGATGATGCCCCAGTATAGCCATACTGCGAAGCCGCAGAGTAGGCTGGGAATAGAAATCCAGAGATTGCGATTGGCTATTGCCTTGCCAGTGGATTCCCACTGTTCCTGGTTTTCAGGATCCCAATTTTTAAGATCTTGTGCCATGAGTTAGTCCTTTTTCAAGTTTCTTGTTCAATTTGGTTATGCTCGGCTTCGCTCTTGTTGCGAATGTCGGCGGTTTTTATTGTAATTCTTTGCTTTCTTTCCTAAGGGCGTCCAGCTCAGGCAAGTATCTTGGTCCACGAAGATCGGGAGATTCTCTTTTCTGCATCTGTACAATTGAAACATGCATCCATAGAAGGGCAATGCCGATCAACACAGTGAGAAGCATGAAACAGCTTGTCCAAATGCCGATCACATCGTTCATGATACCGAATGTGATGGGGAGGAAAAATCCACCAAGACCACCGATAAGGCCGACAATACCGCCAACGGACCCCACGTGATTTGGATAATAAACGGGAATATGTTTATAGACTGCCGCTTTACCAAGAGACATGAAGAACCCGAGAACAATCGTTAGGCATACAAAAAGCCAAAGCGGAATTGTAATATTAAAAGCAATCGGACCTTCGATGCCGGCAACAGTATAGTCAGTTGCCGGATAGGACATGACGAATGTACATGCGACACAAACAATGAATGTCCAGTACATAACGCGCCGAGCACCAAAGACATCTGACATCCAGCCACCAAGGGCACGGAATATACTTCCTGGGAGCGCGTAAGCGGCTGCCAGCATGCCAGCGGTTCCAAGCTCAAGGCCGTAAGCGCCCACATAATAGCGAGGCAGCCAAAGAGCCAGAGCAACAAAAGCACCGAACACAAAGAAGTAATAGAGAGAGAAGCGCCATACCTGAAGGTTTTTCAGAGGTTCCATTTGCTCCATGAATGTGGCGTGTTTGATGCCCTCTGCCTTACGGTGGCGAAGGGCGGGATCATCTTTTGTAATAATATAAAAGAGGATGCCGGTAATGAGCAGGATGATAGAGTAAACCTGTGCAACGCCCTGCCAAGCACCACCCATAGCAACAAGCAATATCGGAGCTCCGAAGTTGGTGATGGCAGCGCCAACGTTACCCATGCCGAAAATTCCGAGGGCTGTACCCTGTCTTTCAGGAGGATACCATGTGGATACGTAGGCAATACCGACGGCAAAGCTACCACCAGCAAGACCAAGGCCCAGTGCGGCGAGAAGAAACATCGGGTAGGTTGTCACTTTGGTAAGCAGGAATGCTGCAAGCGCAGTTATAATCATCTGCAAACTGAAAACCAGGCGTCCGCCATATTGGTCAGTCCAAACGCCAAGAAAAACCCGACTGAGTGAGCCGGTTAATATTGGGGTTGCGACCAGCAAACCAAACTCGGTGTCATTTAGTCCGAGATCTGCTTTAATTTTTATGCCTATAATGGAAAATATGGTCCATACGGCAAAACAGACGGTAAACGCAAGGGTGCTCGATGTAAGAGCTCGCCTCTGTTCACCTGATGTCACATTATGTGTATTCATTTCCTCCGCCTTTCTTAAAAGTAAAAAAGTTTCTATTAGTCGTGAGTAGAGTGACAGGAAGAGGGGAAAAAAGTTTGACCAAGGTCAAGTTTGCGGGTTAAAAACCTGATTTGAGCCAAGAAACCAGTAATCACAGAGCTCTTTACTTTAAATGCTTAAGCGATTAATCTATTTAGAGGGCAGTTTTGGCTGTTCTTTTGCTTAGGTAGGGAAATATAGTTAATGAAAGAATCGTTGGTGCCTTTAGGGCGGATTATGCATGAAATGCAGAAGGAACGCGGCTGCGTCATCCTTTTTTTATGCAGTAATTGGGCTCTTGATGAAGAAGGCATGAAGCAGAAGTTTCTTGAAAGCAACGATGCTGTGGAAGACTTGGCAGCAAAAATACCGGTGTGGAAGAAAAAGGGGCGGATTAACAAGGCTATGCTGGCAAAAATCTCTAACGTTCTGGAGGAGATCAAATCTCTGACCACACAGCGAGATTTGGTTCTTAGTAAAGAAATTAGCGCCACCGATAGCATCTCCGTTTATAGCCACAAAATTATTGGACCGATTCTCGATCTTATGATTGAGGTCGCCCTCAACGATCCAGATCATGACAGTTCCCATGTCAGCGCCTTTTCTAATTTTCTAAATCTTAAGGAACGCATCGGCAGGGAGCGGGCGCTTGGCACCAGAGGCCTTGTTTTTGATGCCTTCAGCAACGATGAGTTTATAGAAAATTACCGCTTTCTGATTGCAGAGCAAGATAGCTATCAAGAGACATTCATGACGTTGGCGACGGAGGATCAGAAAAAATGTTACGAACGTTATATGGACGATCATTCGGTTAAGAAAATTGACGAAATGCATAAACTTCTGAAAAATGAAAAAGCCGAAGAAGGCTATGATATCTCGCCAACAGACTGGTATGAGCTGGCGACCCAAAAAATTGACCTGATGCATAAGGTTGAAGTTGATTTGATCGACACACTTATCAAAAAGGAAAAAAACGACCTAGATCCGAAGGGAAAGCAGGACGGAAGCGGCGAGGATCGGCTTTATGTTGGCATAAACAGCTTTACCAGCCAACAACAGGAATTCATTCAAACACTTCCATTATTCAAGGGCCTATCGGACTGGACCCTTGCAGATCTTTTTAGAAACGCCTCTATTGGAAGCTACAAAAAAGGCAAGTTGCTGATTTTAGAAGGGGAGCTTCCGAGCCGGCTCTATATCATTCTTGATGGCTGGGTGAAGCTTTACAAAGGAAATTCAAGCGGCGAAGAAACCATCGTTCAGATGCTTACCAGTGGTGATATGATCGCGGAAAGTGCCGTGTTTCTAAACGCGCCATTTCCCATAAGTGCCCAGGTTGCCAAGGAAGCGCAGATACTTATATTGCCCGCACCTATCATTCGTGAAAATATCAATACAAACAATGACCTGGCAATAAATGTTCTGACCGCTATGTCTGTTCATTCGCAGTTACTTATTCAGGGGCTTGAAAGCATTCGTCTAAAATCTGCGACGGAACGTGTGGGGTGGTTTTTATTGAAACTACTGCTTGAGCAGGGCCGTGTGCCAGATATGGTGGAGCTTCCTTATGATAAATCTCTTATCGCTTCATATCTTGATATGAAGCCGGAAACATTCTCCCGGACCCTAAAGAAATTTAAGCAAAAGGGATTTGAGATCAGAAAAGATGCGGTCATTTTGCCACAAGTAAAAGCACTTTGTGGATTTTGTGATTCTAATGTCTCCGGCATTTGCTCAAAACATGGCACACCGGCGTGTCCAAATCCGGACTGTATTTCCAGCAAAGACGAAATCATTTTTTATGACTGACAAAAAAACCGCCACCTGAACTCATGGTGACGGCTTTCGTTAGATATGAAAGATCTCAGAATTTTGTAGCAACCTGCATCCAGAATTTAGTTGTATCTACGCTCCACATATCCGCGTTATATTTGGCGAATTTGAAAAGCACATTAAATCTGTCAACTTTTGTTGCGATCGAAGCATCCCACTCTGAACCATGGTGTACGTCACCAACATCAGATTTGAAATCATGATAGATAACAGCAAAGGTTGTTCCGTCAAACGCGGTGTCTGTATCCTTAACGGCGTATGCGGCACTCGCGTATAAATCACGAAGACCATTGGCCGGGGTACCCAGGAATTTGTCGGCCCAGCCGTTAAATTTATGCAGAGTGGCAAGTGGAGTAGTGAATGAGGCAACGCCATTATCACTTCCCAGAGTTTCGATACCACCTTTGAGGGTCAGTCCTTTAAATCCAACGCCAGCTTCCAAATTATAATATTTGGTTGAGTAATCTGTTGGATTATCAGCGGCGTCAGTTTGTGACGCATATTCTGCTGCATAAAGAATTTTTGTGCCGCCGTCCAAGTCTTGCGAACCACTGGCACGGATACCAAATGTGTTTGTGTTAAGACCTTTTGCGCCGATAGCATCCAGATCAATCATCAAGCCGTACGCGTTGATTGTCAGGCCCTTAATGCCTTTATAAGTTACGTCAACTACGTTTGTTTTTGTTTCCAAATCACCCATCGGGTGGTCGTTACCGAAAATCCGGTTCACATTCCAAACGTAACCATAAACAAAGGTCAAATCTTCGATGGAGTTATTGATGATAGCGCCGGCATCGAACGTTTGATCATTTTGACGCCAGCCAACGGTACCAACGAAACGCTGTGTCCCAAGGTTTAGCGCTTGACGGCCCACAGCGACTGTTGTTTTGGAAATGCCGGTGTAGGCCAAGTATGCCTGATTAACCTCTGTGTGGTTAGGATCGGCGATCACTGGGTATGTGCCTTTGCCGTTGATGGTATTGTTGTAGTCGCCACCCGCAATCTCTGCGGAATGTTCAAATTCAAGAACACCGGATATACCTTTCCAAACGCCAGTCTTATAGCCAAGTTTGGTGCGTAGCGTGTTGGCGAGGCCATTTTCCGTCAGGTTGTCTTGAGAAACGCTTTCAAGTCTATACCGGGCATCAATATACGCATCACCGTTGGTAATTGCGTCTGCCAGACTGTCTGCTTCCTGCGCATTTGCAGCGAAGGATGCTGAAAGTGCAAGAGATGTTGATGCCATTAAAAATAGTTTGGCGATTGGTGTAGGTTTCATTTTTTTATCCTCTTATGGAGTTATATTTTTCTCCTCCTGCATAGGACGATGAGGATAATTAAACTTGATAGAGGTCAAGAAACGATTAAATACAATGAAATTATGGTGCGGAGAGCTTAAATTTAGCGGCGAAACCAGGAGATTTTGTCAAAGGCACCACATTTTTCGCAGACCGGCGTGTAGTGAGTCGGTGATTTCTGACATGACGAACAAACCCAATGATTGTCGGACGGAGCGCGCTCAGACTTTTCCAGGAGTTTATCGGATGCCACCTGGTCATTTTTTTGTTTTCGCTCAAGTAGGGCCAATGTTTGATATGTTCTTTTGCTGGCTTGATCAGAGTTGATAACCGCTTCAAGAGCGCGGTGCGCATCGGGCCAATGCTCTGCGGCTATAGCAGCATCTGCCATAAGATGATGGCTTTCTGAAAAGGTCGGTGCACTTTCAGTGACTTTTTTCAGCCTTCTGAAGGTTTCGCCACTGCTTTCCAGTGGATAAAGCTCTGCAAGTAGCTCAGCGACTTCGATGTTTGGGTTCACCTTCCAAATAGCGCCAAGTATTTTTTCTGCCTCTTTTTTATTATCCTGTTCGATGCAAACGCGTGCTCCAAGTAGCGCGGCGGGCGCGAAAGAGGGATCATTTTTAAGCGCTAACTTCACGAGGCGAAGGCTTTCATTTTTATTGCCGGCGGCTTTTTCCTCCAGTGCGAGACAATAGTCTATGACAGCAGGAAAGTGTTTTTGTTCGCCAGGATTTAAGGTTCCTTTCTCTCGAATGGCTTTCTCTAGGGCTGCTTTTGCCACCTGCCAATTACCAAGCCGGGCAGATAGAAGAAAGTCGAGTTTAAGCAGGGATTTATTGTGTGGATGACTTTTGAGCATATCCTGCACCATTGGCACAGCCGCCGACCATGATTGTTGCTCAAGACTATGGCCGAGCTCCTGACTTAGAACCCAGGGCGCGCTGGCGGGGGATGCTTTTAACCGCTCCAGATAGGGGTTTTTGTCTTCACCTTTTTTTAGAGATGCGCTGGCAAGGAGCCTTAATACGCCGCCACTTTCACCAAGGATTGATTTTGCTCGAAGGCCAAATTTTATGGCCTCCTTATAATCCTCAAGGGCATAAGCAGACCAACCTTGATCTAGGTCACGCTCCCCTTTGGCGCGCTTGGCGGCCAGTCGTTTGGGATCTGAGAAGTAAGCAAAAATATTTAACTTGCGCATGACCCATATGGCGGCCCATAGAAGGCCAGTATATATAACGACCAAAAATATCAGGACAGCTGTGCTAAAGCGGATTTCCCATTCCTGCCACGTGATCATCACCTGGCCGGGGTTTGATGCAAACCACGATGCAAGTAACGCGATTGAAAGCGCTAGCAATATATATACCGTAAGCCGGATCATGAGATAGTCCCCTGTTCCGAAGTGTTGGGCGAGGCGAGATAATTCTCTGCGGCAGCGGATTCGAGGCTGTTTATAGCCTCCCCGCTTTGAAGCCAACTTTTCGCTCCAGAAGTCCACGCGCTGAGGGTTTTTGTTAACACAGGAGGCAGTTGCTCGACTATATCCAGCGCAGTTTTGAAATTCCCATTTCTTAAGCTTTCCTCAATCCCGGCGATGAGACCATCAAGGCTATCTTCACTTAAAGATGTTCCATCGGTTTTTCGCACCGTGATCATATTTTTTAGACTTGTGAGGGTATTTTGCCACCAGGATGCATTTTCATCAATCCCTTCTGTGCTGAGTAATTTTGGAATAAGAGCATTAAAATCATGTCTCAGTTGGTCCGCAGTTCTGATGCCTGTGGAGGCTTTTGCAGACAGAAGATTTACGTCGTCGATCAATCCGGAGTTCCCTGACAGAGAACCATTTTCCAATAGGTTCCGAACAGTTTGAAGCTCAGCACTATAGGAATTACCAGCGAGTAATTTTCTTTTAAGTTCCGCTATTTTTAAATTTAGCAAAATGTCTGAATTATCTTTTGCGGCAACCTGTTCAACGCCAATAAGCCGACTTTCAAGTTGAGTGACCTTGTCTGCAAGGCTGGCGCTATCGGTGATAAGGGTTTGTCTTTCCTTTTCAGCGCGCGCCGCATCAATCATACTTTTGCTTAAAGGTACAAAAGAGGCTTCAAGTTGGCTCATCCGACTTAATAGCATATCGACCCGTGTGGATTGACTGCTATCTGCTACATTTGATGTCACCGCCGTCTGTGGTTCAGGCGCAACATTGAGGCCCGCCTCAAGTGCGCTGATTCGCGCTTCAAGATCCTGAGAAATTTCAACTGGGGCACTCTGGGCGGTCTGACTGAGGCGCGCCTCAAGGTCTGATGATTGTTGTTTTAAGGTGTCGATCTCTGTTTGTTGACGGGCCAATCTCTGATTTATCGCGGTGAGATCCGCAGATGGTTTATCACCGATCCAGCGTGCCACGATAGGAAGGCGTTCTTTGAGTTCAGGCATAAAATAAATGCTGATGGCAGCCCCGCTCATAAAAATGAGCAGCAGGGCAAGTATACGCAGCGACCAATTTACGTTTTTTCGCTCGGCTCGTTTTTTATTCTCGGGCGATTTCCCTCCTAAAGTTGGCTTTTGGTTCAAAGGAGGGGCGTTCTGCGCGCTTTCTTTGTCAGATGATTTGTCTGGAACGGCTTTTTCATTTTCGGTCATTTGAGCGTTTTCCTAGAACTTAATATCTATCAGTTCGAACATATTTTCTTGTGTCGGCTTTTGCGCCGTCAGTATTTTTTCCCAGTCCAGCGTTGAAATTTCTTTCTCCACTGCGGGGCTTAGGCAAAGTGCTGAAACCGTAGTAAGTGTCTTCTGCAAGCCTGCGGCCTCTATCAATAGTTTAAATATAAGGCCGCTTCTCGGCGAATAAAAGGGGATATAATCAATCGCACCTTTTTTAAGTAGATTTTTGGTATCAACTGAAAGGCTTTGAGCGGCGGCTACCGCGTAAATTTTCTGGTGATTTATCTTAAAGCCAGCGTGCGACAAGTCCATTACCAAACTGCCAGCCACATGATCACCGCTTAGATAAAGCAGCGGACCATTATTTGGGTTTAAGGTAGAAATTATCGTGTCAGACAACTTTTTCACATCACCGTCCGCACTGGTGACGGACTCCAGGCCATTTTGCAATGCCACATCCCGAGTGTTATTTCCAACCACGTAAATAGGGAGACCACATGCCTGATTTTTTGCGCAAAACGCCCTCACGCCATTGGCGCTGGTAAAAATAATGGCCTGATACGCGCCAAAGTCGTTTTTGGGTGTTTCCAAAAACTCCACCTTCATGAGGGGATCAATATGTACATCAACTTTTGATTTGCACAGCAATTGTGCGATCCGCTCGCTGTCATTTCTGGGGCGAGTTAGGAGGAGGCGCATTTTATTTTCTGCCCCAATTCTTCGCCAAGCGCTTCCGGGCTATATTTGTCGCCGCTTATTTGGTCAAAATGGTCAGTCTTTCCGTCCTCGCTAAGCACGCGTCCGCGCAGTGTTAATGTGTCGCCTTCGATTGTAGCAAGTCCGGCAATAGGGGTTCTGCACGAGCCGTCGAGAATATCGAGCATGGTTCGTTCTGCACGTACTCTAAGCTCTGTTTCTTTGTGGTTGAGAGGCTGAAGAAGGGCTCTCATGGAATCATTGCTGTGGGCAATTTCGATGGTGATGGCACCCTGAGCAACGGCAGGCAGCATGCCCGATGGCTCGATAGCGCTAATCCTTGGATCTTCAATAGCCAGTCGGTTTAACCCCGCCATGGCCAGAAAAGTGGCATCGGCGACACCATCATCGAGTTTTTTAAGGCGAGTTTGCACATTACCGCGAAAATTGACAATCTCAAGATCGGGCCTTAGCGTCAAGGCCTGTGCCTTTCGCCGCAAGGAAGATGTACCAACAATGGCACCTTGTGGCAGGTCCATTAACGTGGATGCTTTACCGGAAAGAAAAGCGTCTCTTACATCTTCACGTTCGAGATAACAGGCCAGCTCCAACCCGTCGGGTAGTTTCGTTGGCATATCCTTGAGGGAGTGGACGGCGATATCAATCTCGCCGACATAGAGGGCCTGTTCAATTTCTTCGGTAAAAAGGCCTTTGCCGCCAATTTCACTGAGATTTCGGTCTTGAACTCGGTCGCCTCGTGTGGACATGACAATTATGTCTATATTATCTTCATTGAGATGGTCATGGACGCTCGCCAACAAGCCTCGTACTTCATAGGCTTGCGCAAGCGCTAATTTGCTGCCGCGGGTTCCAATCTTGAGGGTTTTTTTAACTGTATCTTGCACTGACGACGTCCAGATGTTAGAGCCTGTATTATTATTTTTCATATATGGTATAAGGTTTAATGGAATTTTTCTGGTGAAGCCAGTAAAGATAATAAAAAAGTAATGATGACAGATAATTCAAGATCCGAGCAAACACTTATCATGGGTATAGAAAGCAGCTGCGATGAAACGGCGGTTGCTATCGTATCTGGCGATAAGAGAATATTTTCCAATATTGTGCTTACTCAACTTGAGGAGCACAAGCCTTACGGCGGCGTCGTGCCGGAAATTGCCGCTCGATCTCACATTAACCACCTGAATCAGTTGATTCGTGAGGCTCTTGATGAGGCTTCGGTTGAATGGAGGGATATTTCTGCTATTGCCGTGACATCGGGCCCAGGCCTTATTGGCGGCGTGATGGTTGGTTTGATGACGGCGAAGTCCATGGCCTATGCCCGAAATTTGCCGCTTATAAGTGTGAACCATCTTGAAGGTCACGCTTTGTCCATAAGGCTGACCGAAGAGATTGAATTTCCCTACCTCCTGCTTCTTGTTTCAGGCGGACATTGCCAGATTTTGATTGTGAATGGGGTTGGTGACTATGAGAGACTCGGGACAACTATTGACGATGCAGCGGGGGAGGCATTTGACAAAACGGCAAAGATCCTTGGCCTTGGATATCCGGGAGGGCCAGCCGTTGAAAAGGCGGCGCTCTCAGGAGATAGCAGCCGATTTAAATTTCCCCGACCGCTGAAGGGAAAGCCGGGCAGTAATTTTTCGTTCTCCGGCCTTAAGACCGCCGTTCTTAGAGCAAAAGACAACTTAGTCGAAGAAAAAGAGGGTGTTTTAAGCCGACAGGATATTTGTGATCTTGCCGCGAGTTTTCAGGAAGCGGCTGCGGATGCCATATTGGATCGGGTAACCAACTCAATTGATTATTATCTCGAAAAAAATCCCATGAGGGATCATATTCTGGTGGTTGCGGGTGGCGTTGCCGCAAATAGTTCTATAAAAGAGAAACTGTCTCGTCTTTGCCAGCGCAAAGGCCTAAAATTGAAGGCACCGCCCATCAATTTGTGTACCGACAATGGCGCAATGATCGCGTGGGTGGGCGCCGAAAAGTTTAAACGCAAGGAATTTGCGGCACTGAATATTGGTGCAGTGGCGAGATGGCCGCTCGACCCCGATGCAAAACCTGCTTCAGGGGCCGGAACAAAAGTATAATAATGGGCTATAAATAGGAAGTGATGTGTCAGAAATAGAATCAGTAAAAATTGGTGTAGTCGGAGGAGGGGCCTGGGGTACCGCGCTGGCTCATCTTTCGGCCACGGCAGGATGCGATGTAACGCTTTGGGCTCGCGAGAATGATGTCGTGACGTCAATCAATGAGCGACACGAGAATGAAATGTTTCTTGAAGGGGTGACCCTTTCACAGAATGTGAAAGCGACAACCAACCTTGCCGAGATAGCGGGCAGCGATTTCGTTTTTATGGTCGTACCGGCACAGTTTGTTCGCACTGTAGTGACAGAGCTAAAAGATCACATATCAGATAATGCAGCGATCGTATTGTGCGCAAAGGGCATAGAGCAGTCTTCTGGGAAATTAATGACGGAAGTTGTCTCGGAGATCGTGCCAAAGTCGCCGCTTGTTGTGCTGTCCGGCCCGACATTTGCCCGCGAAGTGGCACAGGGTCTTCCATCAGCCGTAACCGTTGCATCAAAATATCAACAAGTTACGCAGCGTCTCTCGGACGCTATCGGCCAACCAACTTTTAGGCCTTATGCATCACGGGATATTGTTGGTGCGGAAATTGGTGGGGCACTTAAAAATGTTTTTGCCATCGCTTGTGGCATAACCACCGGGCGAAAAATGGGCGACAACGCCCGCGCCGCCCTTATCACACGCAGTCTTTCGGAAATGGTCCGCTACGGTGAGAGGTACGGTGCGGAAAGATCAACCATGATCGGGCTTTGCGGCCTTGGCGACCTTATCCTGACATGTTCCTCGACGCAGTCGCGCAACATGTCGCTCGGCATTGATATTGGCGAAGGAAAAATGGTTGCGGAATTGATGAATGGCCGCAAAACGGTTGCGGAAGGCTATCACACGTCATCTGTGCTTGCGAAAATTTGTCGAGATGAAAAGATCGATCTGCCAATTGTCATGGCGGTCAATGACATTCTTCATGAAGGTAAAAACGTCGATACCGTGATCACTGACCTGCTTAACCGACCATTTGTATCAGAAATTGAATAGATAATAAGGAATAATAATGCATTATATAATTACCGCCTTTGATAAAGAAAACAGCCTCGACCTTCGTATGAGCGTAAGGTCGGATCATTTGGCCTATGCCGCTGAAAAAGGCATAACGGTCCTTGCCGGCCCCTTGCTTACAGAAGGAGATGATCCAAAACCACGCGGCAGTATGCTTATTGTCGAAGTTGAAGACAGAGCGCAGGCGGAAGATTTTGCTGCAAATGATCCCTATAATAAAGCAGGCCTTTTTGACAAAGTGACCATCCGTCGCTGGATGGGTGCGATTGGTCCGTGGCTACCGAGCGGGGACTAGTTCGCATGAAGCTTAGCGAAATGGGCATCGGCTTGGCGGCCGGGGACATTTTATGCGCACTTGAGGATATAGATGATGGTGCCGCGAAAGAGTTGTCTTACCGCGCGGGTAGTGATATCCATGATATTTTCTTGCAAAGAAAAGGAAATGACATTTTCGCCTATAAAAATGTCTGCCCCCACGCAGGAACGCCACTTAATATGGATAAGGGGCGGTTTATGGAAAAAACAGGCACCTATCTGATGTGCCACACACATGGGGCCTTATTCCAACTTGTTGATGGCCTTTGTGTCGCGGGTCCCTGCAATGGAGCCTCCCTGCAAGGCATTGATATAATTGTCGAAAATGGAAATGTAATAGTTGTCTAAGATAAATAACCTTCCGGTTATCTGGAACGGCCCAAAGTCGTCTGAAAAAATTGTCATCCTGGCCCACGGTGCGGGCGCACCAATGGACACAGAATTTATGAATTTTTTTGCTGAATATCTTGCCGAGCATAATGTCCGGGTATTGAGATTTGAATTTCCCTATATGGCACTGCGTAGGGAAGGACATGGAAGGCGTCCGCCAAACCCTCAAAAAACGCTCCTGGCGTCGTGGCGTCAGATCATATCCGAATGTCGAAATCAGTATGCGGGACTAATTTATATTGGCGGTAAATCAATGGGCGGTCGAATGGCGTCTATGATCGCAGATGAATGTGACGTCGACGGGCTGGTCCTTCTTGGCTATCCATTTTATGCGCCGGGAAAGCGAGATAAGCCGCGCATAGAGCATTTATTGAATATTAAGACAAGCACTTTGATCCTTCAGGGTGAGAGAGACCCGATGGGATCAAAAGAGGTTGTTGAGAGCTATGGTTTGTCTGATGCCATAAAAACAATATGGCTTGCTGATGGCAACCATGATCTGAGACCGCGCGTTAAATCTGGAAGTTCCCATGATGATAATTTAAACTGTGCGGCTTTGGAAATCGTAAAATTCGTTCAAAATACAGTATAAATAAAAGTTGATTTTCGGTTTTGTCCAGTATATGACTGTCGTTAACGATATATAAAGCATTCTTTATATAATAGATAAATATGATTTATATAACTATTTCGCAGGAGTAGAAAATTGAGTAGAGAAAATTATTTATTTACGAGTGAGTCCGTATCTGAAGGACATCCGGATAAAGTTTCTGACTGCATTTCAGATACGATTGTCGATAAGTTTCTCACGGCAGATCCAGAATCCCGTGTCGCAGTAGAAACACTCACCACTACAAACAGGGTCGTCCTCGCCGGTGAGGTGCGTGGCCCGCAAAGCATTACCAAAGACGTGATGGAACAAGCCGCAAGAGATGCGGTTAGAAAAATCGGTTACGAGCAGGACGGCTTTCATTGGAAAAATATGAGCGTTGAGGTTCATGTTCACGAACAATCAAGCGATATTGCCATGGGTGTGGACGCATCAGGCAACAAGGATGAGGGCGCAGGCGATCAGGGGATCATGTTTGGCTATGCTACAAATGAAACAGAAAGCCTGATGCCGGCAACCCTTGATTTTTCTCATAAAATATTAAAATCCATGGCTGATGAGCGCCATAGCAGTACTATTAAAGAACTTGGTCCAGATTCAAAGAGCCAAGTCACACTGCAATATGAAAACGGAAGGCCGGTAAGGGCGACGTCTGTGGTGGTTTCCACCCAGCACAGTGCTGAAGCCAGTCAAGAACGGGTTAGAGAAATCGTTCTTCCACATATCGAAAATATACTGCCAGACGGATGGATGCCAGACGCGGACGAACTTTATATTAATCCAACGGGTCAGTTTATTATTGGTGGCCCGGACGGAGATGCAGGTCTAACAGGTCGAAAAATTATTGTCGATACATATGGCGGTGCCGCCCAGCATGGTGGCGGTGCTTTTTCCGGTAAAGACCCGACAAAAGTCGACCGCTCAGCCGCTTATGTCACAAGATATTTGGCTAAGAACGTTGTTGCTGCAGGACTTGCCGATCGGTGCACTATCCAGCTTGCTTACGCCATCGGTGTTTCAAAACCACTTTCCCTCTATGTTGACTTTCATCAGACAGGTCACGTTGATCCCGCCAAACTTGAGAGGGTGCTTTCGGAAGTAATGGATCTGAGTCCACGTGGTATTCGTGAACATCTTGGTCTTAACAAGCCTATTTATGAAAGAACGGCGGCCTATGGTCATTTCGGTAGAGAGCCGCAAGCAGACGGTGGTTTTTCTTGGGAAAAAATAGATTTAGTTGATGCGCTCAAGGGCGAATTCTAATATTTATATTCAGATTCTGACAAAATGAGTCTGCCCAAATGAAAGATCTCGAAAATATTCAAGGTAGCCGGGTTTACGGTCGGCGCCTTGCCAAACCGCTAAAGAAAACAAGTGAGGCGCGCCTGCGCGAATATTTCCCTAAATATTCTGTGTCTCTAGACGGCCCAATTGATCTTGCAGGATTGTTTGATCATAATCCGCGCGAATACTGGATGGAAATAGGCTTTGGCAAAGGCGAGCATCTTGTTGCCCAGGCCAAGGCAAACCCAGACATCGGGTTCATCGGCTGCGAGCCGTTTATCAATGGTGTCTCGGGGTTGGTCGATCACATGGTGCGAGACAGCGTCACCAATATTCGGTTTTTTATGGATGATGCGCGACTGCTAATGGACGCGATGCTAGATCAGTCTATCTCTCGGGCATTCGTACTGTTTCCTGATCCTTGGCCGAAAAAACGGCACCATAAACGTCGGATTATCAGTCCGGGAAACATGGTTGTGATTTCAAGACTGCTTAAGGATAATGCTGAACTTCGCATCGGCACGGACCATCATGATTATTGCCGCTGGATCCTCGCAAGGCTTATGGAAAATCCGGATTATTTCTGGGAAGCTGACCATCCGGATCAATGGCACACAAGACCGGAAGACTGGCCGCCAACACGTTATGAGCAAAAGGCACTTACCGTGGGGCGCAAAAGCGCATACATGACATTTAAGAGAAGGCCAAGATAGCTAAAAGTCGCGTCCTTAATAAAGAGCTTGAAGTTCTATAAAATTACTCTATATATATAGCTATCCGAATCACATGAAATTATTAATTTTTTGGTGCGGGCAAGTGTTTCACTGGCCTGCTTTTTTGTTTGTACCTGGTATATTTTGGAAAACCGATGACGAATGTCCTGATGGATAAAATCGCAAAGCTTATTGAACCAACGATCGAAAACCTTGGTTATGAGCTTGTGCGCGTTCAGCTTTTTAGCTCGCCAAAAGGTGGTCCGTCTACACTCCAAGTGATGGCCGAAGGTGAAGATGGTACGATGACCGTAGAAGGCTGTGCAAAAATTAGCCGTGAGATTTCAGTGATAATGGACGTGGAAGATCCCATAGATAGTGAATATGTACTTGAAGTGAGTTCGCCTGGGCTCGACCGACCGCTTACCCGCCTTAAGGATTTTGTAAATTACGCAGGGTTTGAGGCAAAGGTGGAAATGAACAAGGCGGTGGATAATAGAAAACGCTATCGGGGTAAATTACTCGGTACAGAAGATAATTTAATTTTAATGGATGTTGAAGGGGAAGTTTGCAAGCTTGACTTTTCTGACATTCAAAAAGCCAAATTGGTAATGACAGATGAATTGATGGCACTCGCCAGTGCGAAGCCGTCCTGACAACACACTACCAAACGACACAATACTGGAGCATAAGAGTATGACAGCAGTAAGCGCAAACAGATTAGAGCTTTTACAAATTTCCGATGCTGTGGCACGCGAAAAGAACATCGATAAAGAGATTGTTCTTGGTGCAATGGAAGAGGCCATTCAAAAAGCAGCCAGATCAAGATATGGCATGGAAAATGAGATTAAAGCTCATATCGATAGAAAAACCGGTGACATCAAGTTATACCGCGTTCTGGAGGTTGTCGAGAATGTAGAGAACCATTCAACGGAAATCACCGTTGAGGATGCAGGCGAATATAAAGAAGACGCTGCAATTGGCGACATTCTTGCTGACGAGTTGCCCGCTATCGATTTCGGCCGTGTCGCGGCACAAACAGCCAAACAGGTCATCGTTCAGAAGGTTCGCGAAGCAGAGCGCGCTCGCCAATATGAAGAATATAAGGACAAAATCGGCGACCTTATCAATGGTGTTGTTAAGCGTGTTGAATATGGTAATGTCATTGTTGATCTTGGTGCCGCCGAAGCGATAATTCGCCGTGACCAACTGATACCACGCGAGCATATCAGAAACGGCGAACGGGTACGGGCGATAATTCTTGATGTTCGCGAAGAACCACGTGGTCCGCAGATTTTCCTTTCACGAAGCCATCCAGACTTTATGGCGAAGCTTTTTGCCGGCGAAGTGCCAGAAATCTATGACGGTGTTATTGGGATTGTTGGTGTAAGTCGTGACCCGGGCAGTCGGGCCAAGATCGCTGTCACCAGCAATGATCCGAGCATTGACCCTGTTGGCGCGTGTGTTGGTATGCGCGGCAGTCGTGTACAAGCAGTGGTCGAAGAGCTCCAGGGCGAGAAAATTGACATTATTCAATGGTCTCCAGATCCAGCCACTTACATTATTCGCGCACTGGCGCCAGCCACTGTTTCCAAAGTTGTTATTGATGAAGATGCAGGGCGGATGGATGTGGTCGTTGGTGAAGACCAGTTAAGCTTAGCCATTGGACGTCGCGGACAAAATGTCCGTCTTGCCTCCCAGCTTACCGAATGGCAGGTCGATATTATGACAGAAGCAGACGAAAGTGAGCGTCGTCAGGCCGAGTATAAAGAACGCAGTGAGTTGTTTATGAACAGTCTTGATGTTGATGAAACTCTTGCGCTTCTTCTTGTTGGTGAGGGCTTTAGAAACCTTGAAGAAGTTGCTTATGTGGCTCCTGAAGAATTTGCCGGCATCGAAGGATTCGATATGGCACTGGTTGAAGAGCTTCAGTCGCGTGCAAGAGAGGCACTGGGTGCTATTGCTATTGAAGCGGATAATAAACGTAAAGAATTGGGTGTTGAAGATGATCTGACAACCATTGAAGGATTGACATCGCCAATGCTTGTGACACTTGGTGAAGCCGGAATTAAAACGCTTGATGATCTTGGTGATCTTGCCGGTGACGAACTGACAAGCGCCGAAGATGGCATTCTGAAGGAATATGATTTAAGTCTTGATCAGGCCAATGATATTATCATGGCCGCGCGTGCCCACTGGTTTGAAGACGAGGAAGAGCCAGTAGAAGAAGTGGTTGAAGAGGCTGCGCCTGACGCAGTGGAATAGGATAATGCACCGTGACCAAAAAGACAAAAATGCGCAAATGTCTGGTCACAGGGGACGTGTATCCAGCGTCTGAGCTAATACGGTTTGTTTGTGGTCCTGATGGTCAAATAGTACCAGATGTGGCTGCCAAGTTACCCGGTAGAGGGTGCTGGGTTCTGGCAAAGCGAGATATATTGGAGCAGGCGCTAAAGAAGAAAATATTTTTGCGGTTTGGACATCAGATCCTATCAGACAAGAAGAAAACTGATCTTGACGAACTGGACGAGACGCCGCTTAAAAAAGAAAAACAATCCATAAAGGTCGCAGACGACCTTGTGGACCAGATTGAGCGACTATTGCGCAAGCGGTGTCTGGATTATATAGGTCTTGCAAACAGGGCCGGGAATATACTGTCAGGGTTTGAAAAAGTGAGAGCAGCCCTGAAATCTGGCAAGACAAATGTTTTGCTAACAGCGTGTGACGGCGCTGACAATGGACGCAGTAAGATGTGTCAGGGGCTTGATAATTTGCGGGTATTCGATACGTTTTCCCGTGACGAATTAAGCAAGGCCATGGGAATTGAGAACGCTGTGCATATGGCGCTCCTTCCTGGCGGTATAAGAACAAGTTTATTACGGGAAATGTCCCGTTTTGAGCGCTGTAGAAAAACGGTTATAAAATAAAGCCATTTATTGTTTTTTATGTTAAAAAGGATGAATTGGTTTTTAAGGCGATAAAAGAATGAGTGACGATAAAAACAAAAACACACCTCTATCTACCTCTGGGCGTAAGACGCTTCAGATGAAACCTGCGGGCGCCCCCGGTGTCGGCGGCGGATCCAGTAGTGTTGTGGTTCAGCGTAAGAAAAAACTTATTATGCCTGGTCAAAAGCCAGAAGCCGAAACATCGACGCCTACGCCTCAGTCAATCTTCAAGACGCCAATTGACGCTGGTAAAAAAGCCGGTGTTCAAAAACCCGTTGTTGAAGAAAAGCAGTTGGGCGGCCTTTCTGAGAGCGAGCGTGAAAAACGTGCCAAAGTTCTGGAAAAGGCTCAGAAAGATAGCCAAGAAAAGGCAAAACAGGCCGCAGAAGACGCAAAGCGCAAAGCCGTGGAAGATGCCGCGAAAGCGGAGCGTTTGGCCAAGGAAGCGGCTGAAAACAAGAACAAGCCCAAAAAAGGGACTGAGCCTAAACAAGATGTTGATGAAGGAAAACGCCTGGCTGATCTTGAACTAAAGAAAAAAGCTGAAGAAGAGGCGGCGAAAATCGCCGAAGCAGAAGCCGCTGCGGCCAAGCTTGCATCAGGACAGCCTGTAAAATCAAAAGAAGCGCCTAAACCGGCGAAAGAAGAGCCGCCAAAACGTCCTGAAGTGAAAAAGAGTCGCATGGATGATAGCCGCCGCCGCAGTGGGCGACTTACTGTCACTCAGGCGCTTTCAGGAAACATTGAACGTCAACGAAGCCTGGCATCACTGAAACGTAAACGTGCCAAGGAAAAAAGACAAAGTGGCATGGTGGAGCCAGCGAAAAAAGTTTACCGTGAGGTGGTTGTGCCAGATAGCATCACTGTAGCGGAGCTTGCCAACAGAATGACTGAAAAAACCAACGATGTGGTTCGTGCCCTGATGAAAATGGGTGTAATGTCCGGGGCCAGCGATCAGGTTGACCATGACGTTGCAGAACTGATCGTGGAAGAATTTGGCCATAAACTTAAGCGTATTAGTGCGTCTGATGTTGAAACGGACCTTGGCGGACCGGAAGATGTGGATGCGGATCTTGTTTCACGCGCACCTGTGGTGACAGTTATGGGGCACGTTGATCATGGTAAAACCTCGATCCTCGATGCTCTTCGCAAAACGAGCGTAACAGAAGGTGAAGCTGGCGGCATCACCCAGCATATTGGTGCCTACCAGATCAAAATGGCAAGTGGCGACAAAATCACGTTCCTTGATACACCGGGTCATGCTGCATTCACTGCGATGCGTGCACGCGGAGCACAGGTGACAGATATTGTTGTGCTTGTTGTGGCAGCAGATGATGGCATAATGCCACAAACCATTGAAGCGATCAGCCATGCCAAATCGGCAGAAGTCCCCATTGTTGTCGCAATTAACAAAATGGATGCACCTGGAGCCAACCCAACGAAAGTTCGTCAGGATCTTCTGCAACACGAAGTGTTTGTGGAAAGTATGGGCGGGGAAGTGCTTGATATTGAAGTCTCTGCTAAGGAAGGCACGGGCCTAGATAAGCTGGAAGAAGCAATCCTCCTGCAGGCGGAACTTAACGACCTTAAGGCCAATCCTAACCGTGCGGCTGAAGGTGTTGTGGTTGAAGCCAAACTTGATAAAGGCCGCGGTGCAGTTGCGACGGTAATTATTCAGCGCGGAACGCTTAAGGTCGGTGACGTTGTTGTAGCGGGAACCACCTGGGGTCGGGCACGTGCCCTTGTTGATGACCGTGGCTCACAAATCAAGGAAGCCGGACCCTCGACACCAGTTGAGATTCTCGGACTAGATGTCGCGCCGGGTGCGGGCGATGATTTTGTCATCGTTGACGACGAAGCAAAAGCGCGCAGCGTTGTCGATTTCAGGCTGAACCAGATTAAAGACGATAAAAATAAAACGCCAGCAGCAAGCCTTGAGAATATGTTTGATAAGCTTAAGGAAGCGGAAATTTCAATGGTTCCAGTGCTCCTAAAAGCGGATGTGCAGGGTTCTGTCGGGGCGATTATTTCATCGCTGGAACAGCTCAATACAGACGAAGTGAAATGCAAGATCGTTCATAGCGGTGTCGGTGGTATTAATGAATCTGATGTCAGTCTAGCGGTCGCGACGGGTGCGCCAGTTATTGGCTTCAATGTTCGCGCCAGCCGGAATGCAGCGGATCTCGCCCACAAAGAAGGCGTGGAAATTCGTTATTATTCAATCATTTATGACCTGATCGATGATATTAAATCTGTGATGTCAGGGCTTCTCGCGCCGGAGATTAAAGAAACTATTATTGGTACAGCAGAGATACTTGATATCTTTAATGCCGGGAAGGGTAAGGCGGCCGGTTGTCTGGTCACCAGTGGCGTGGTTAGACAAGGCGCTCACGCCAGACTATTACGGGATGATATTGTCGTTTACGAAGGGCAACTCGGGTCGCTTCGCCGCTTTAAGGATGCCGTTAAAGAAGTTGAGAGTGGCGTTGAGTGCGGAATGAACTTCGCCAGCTACAATGATATGAAAACAGGTGATGTCATAGAATGTTACGAAGTTGAGGAAATCGAACGTAACCTTTAGGCCTAATTTTTGGTTTTATTCGGCTTCCCAAATTGAACTTAGGGAAGCCGTTTTGCTTTTAAGGATGAAATAATGCCCAAATCAAGATTTGAAAATGATGGTGGTCCAAGCCACCGGGTGTTGCGGGTTGGTGAAAATATTCGCCACGCACTATCCGATATTCTTTCACGCGGGGAAATTCGCGACCCGGCGCTTGACAATGTTTCCGTCACCGTTACGGAAGTTCGCTGTAGCCCCGATCTTCGAAACGCGACCATATTTGTCATGCCTTTAGCAGGAAAGAATGAGCAGGAAGTGGTTGAGGGTCTAAACCGAAATGCAAAATTTATCCGGGGGCAGCTCTCAAAAATGGTGCGGATGAAATATCTGCCCAACCTGAAATTTACCTCTGATCACAGTTTTGGTGAAGTGGATCATATCGAAGCACTTCTGAACAGCAATCACGTTGCGCAAGACCTCAAAAAAGATGATTAAGACCTATGGCAAGAAAGCGTAAAGGGGATAAAATTGATGGCTGGCTGGTCATTGATAAACCTTACGGTATGGGCTCGACCAAAGTTGTCGGGAAATGTCGCTATCTTACCAAAGCTCAAAAAGTGGGCCATGCCGGGACGCTTGATCCCCTAGCGACAGGTGTGCTGCCGATCGCTTTTGGCGAGGCGACAAAAACCATTCCCTATATCATGGACGCTGAAAAAACATATCAGTTTACCGTGACATGGGGCGAGGCACGGTCAACCGATGATGCCGAGGGCGACGTTAGCGATCAGAGTGACAAGAGGCCATCGCGCGAAGAGATACTAAAAATTCTACCTGAATTTACGGGCAGAATAAAACAAATACCACCTGCATATAGCGCCATCAAGATTGATGGAAAGCGCGCTTATGATCTGGCGAGAGCCGGGCAGGAATTTGAAATTAAAGAGCGTGAAGTTGAAATTTATGCTCTGAATCTTCTCGACTCCACTTTGGAGAATGCCACATTTGAAGTACAGTGCTCAAAAGGGACTTATGTGCGTTCATTAGGGCGCGATATCGCCCTGAAACTGGGCACTTTTGGCTATATTTCTATGCTTAGGCGTACGAAAGTGGGATCATTTGATTTAGGCAGTACGATTTCACTGGTAAAGCTAGAGGAATTGGTACATAGTGCGCCGCTTGAAGAGTGGATTCTTAACGTTGTGACCGTGCTGGACGACATCTTGGCACTGGCCGTAACAGAAGAGCAAGCTGATTTCTTAAAAAACGGAGGGTTTCTCTCCAGAGACAGCTTACCTCCTTCAAGTCTTACCGGTGTGACCTATAAAGCGATGCTGGGTGAAAAATTGATCGCCCTTTGTGAGCTGGATGAACAACACTTAAAGCCGGTGAGGGTTTTTAATTTATAAATTTACTTAAGGAGTTATCGATGTCGATTACTGCAGAAAAAAAGCAAGAACTAATTAAAGAGTACGCCACAAACGATGGTGATACTGGTTCCCCAGAAGTTCAAGTTGCCATTCTTACACACAGAATTGTGCACCTCACAGAACATTTCAAAACACACAAAAAAGATAATCATTCCCGCCGTGGATTGCTTATGCTTGTAAACAAGCGTCGTAAGCTTCTTGATTATCTGAAAAGCAAAGACGAAGGTCGTTATCAGGCTTTGATTAAAAGCTTGGGTCTTCGTAAATAAGAAAAATGAAAGTATGACCATAGGGGTTATGCAAAGGCTTTTGATATGTGGGTTTTAAGGATGGGCCTTTACCCACAAATCAAAATTTCAAGCCGAAAAATAAGTTGGAAATATATATATGTTTAATAAACACAAAAAAGAAATCACTTGGGGCGGACGCCCACTCACAATCGAAACAGGACAAATCGCGCGTCAAGCTGGTGGGGCCGTTATGGTCACTTACGGAGAGACGTCAGTTTTTACTGCTGTAACTGCCGCTAAAAAAGCAAAAGCAGGCATTGATTTCTTCCCACTCACAGTAAATTATCAAGAAAAAGCATATGCCGCCGGTAAAATACCAGGCGGTTTTTTTAAGCGTGAAGCACGCCCAAGCGAGTCAGAAATTTTAATCTGTCGTCTTATTGACCGTCCGATCCGCCCGCTTTTTGTATCCTCATTTAAAAACGAAACTCAGGTTTCATGTACAGTGATGAGCCACGACCTTGAAAACCAGGCCGATATTCCGGCGATCATTGGTACAAGTGCGGCTCTAACACTATCCGGTCTTCCTTTCATGGGTCCAATAGCTGGTGCCCGCGTTGGTTATATTGACGGTGAATATGTCCTTAACCCAACCGATGAAGAGTTGGAAAATTCTGATCTTGATCTTGTTGTCGCTGGTACACGCGATGCGGTTCTTATGGTCGAGTCTGAAGCGTCAGAGCTTTCAGAAGAAATTATGCTTGGTGCGGTGATGTTTGGTCACGCAGAAATGCAAGTGGTGATCGACGCGATTATTGATCTGGCCGAAGTGGCTGCGAAAGATCCAATTCAGCTTCCGGAAGAAGAAGATCACAGCGCGCTAATAGCGGACATTAAAAAGATGGCTGAAAAAGGCCTTCGCGACGCTTACGGTGAAACCGATAAGCAAACCCGCGTTGGTAAGATATCAGAAGTCAAAGACGCCGTGAAAGAAAAATTTGTGCCGGAAGACGACGACGCGCAAGGGTTGCTTGTTGGCGGGATTCTTAAAAATGTGGAAAAAGACATTGTTCGTGGTGACATAATCAAAACCGGCAAGCGGATTGATGGTCGCGATCTCGATACTGTACGGTCTGTTGTTGGTGAGGTGAATATCCTACCGCGCACACATGGTTCAGCGCTCTTCACTCGCGGTGAAACGCAATCTATTTGTGTGACAACCCTTGGAACCGGCGACGATGAGCAATTTATTGATGCGCTCACTGGGACCTATAAAGAGCATTTCATGCTTCATTATAACTTCCCTCCTTATTCTGTGGGTGAAGTTGGACGCTCTGGATTTACCAGCCGCCGCGAAGTTGGCCACGGTAAACTGGCATGGCGCGCTGTTCGCGCCGTTCTTCCTGAAAAAGAAGAGTTCCCGTATACTATCCGTATCGTATCAGAAATTACTGAATCGAACGGTTCGTCATCAATGGCGACAGTTTGTGGTGCGTCACTATCAATGATGGACGCAGGTGTTCCGATTACACGTCCGGTATCTGGTATTGCCATGGGTCTGATCAAAGAAGGCGATGATTATGCTGTTCTTTCCGATATCCTTGGTGACGAAGATCACTTGGGCGATATGGACTTTAAAGTGGCGGGTACCAGTGAAGGTATCACATCACTACAGATGGACATTAAGATCACTGGTATCACAAAAGACATCATGGAAGCAGCTCTTGAGCAAGCCAAAGGCGGCCGTGCAACGATCCTTGCTGAAATGAATAAAGCACTTGAAACGGCACGTGAGGAAATGAACGAATATGCACCGCGCATTGAGACTCTTACGGTTAAGAAAGAAAAAATCCGTGAGATCATCGGTACTGGCGGTAAAGTTATTCGCGAAATTTGTGAAGTAACAGGCGCCAAAGTTGATATTGATGACGAAGGTGTGGTTAAAGTTTCATCACCTGACGGTGCAGCTATTAAGGCGGCTCTTGACTGGATTAACGGTATCGTCGCAGAGGCAGAGGTTGGCAAAACTTATGAAGGTAAGGTTGTCAAAACTGTTGATTTCGGTGCATTCGTGAACTTCCTAGGCAGCAAAGATGGTCTGGTTCACATCAGTGAAATGGCCAACGAGCGCGTGAAGCAAGTTGCCGATGTTGTCAAAGAAGGCGAAATGGTTAAAGTGAAAGTGCTTGGCATTGATGACCGCGGTAAAGTACGCTTAAGTATGAAAGCCGTGCTTAACGATGAAGCCAAAGAAAACGGCGATAGCGAAGACGAATAAGTTTCGTCCAATTGTATTGTGTAACCGGATGAAGTCGTAAGGCAATCATCCGGTCCGCAGACGGGGGTGTGCGGCGAAGGGATTATATGAAAGCTTTAAATTCATTAAACATATCGGGAAGCGACGTTCTTCCTCTTGTTGAAGGCGGAAAAGGGATTTCTGCAACCAACGGCGCAAGTGCCGGGGCATGGGCCGCGGCTGGTGGCGTAGGAACTGTATCCTGTGTTAATGCCGACAACTTTGATGAAAATGGCGATGTTATTCCGCAGGTTTATCACGGCAAAACCCGCATAGAACGTCACGCTGAACTTATTCAGTATGGCATTGATGGCGGCGCCCGTCAGGTAAAAGACGCCCACGATATAGCGGGTGGCAAGGGCCGTATCCATATTAACGTGTTGTGGGAAATGGGTGGGGCGGAACCTGTTCTTGAAGGTGTGCTTAACGAAACAAAAGGCTTGGTTCACGGGATAACCTGCGGTGCAGGCATGCCTTATAAGCTTTCAGAAATTGCTGCCAACCATAAAGTCTTTTTCCATCCGATTATTTCATCGGCGCGAGCTTTTGGAATATTGTGGAAACGGGCCTACAAAAATTACGGCGAATGGCTTGGTGGCGTTGTCTATGAAGATCCGTGGCTTGCGGGTGGTCATAACGGCCTTTCTAACGCAGAAGATCCCCTTGAACCTCAGGATCCGTATCCACGTGTTGTTGCACTTCGTACGATGATGAACAAGTTTGGACTTGAACATGTTCCAATATTAATGGCTGGTGGGGTTTGGTATCTTCGTGATTGGGAACACTGGTTTGATAATCCCGAAATTGGCCTCATTGCCTTCCAATATGGTACGCGGCCGCTGCTTACAAAAGAAAGTCCAATTCCACAAGGGTGGAAAGACAAACTGACAACCCTTAAGGACGGGGATGTTATTTTGCACCGCTTTAGTCCAACCGGGTTTTATTCTTCGGCGGTCCGTAATAATCTGCTGCGCGCTCTTGAGGGGCGCACGGAACGACAGGTTGATTTTCGTCGTAAGGCTGGCATTGATGAAGCGTTTAACACCGAAGTTGTCATTGGCAAGAAAAAATATTTCGTCAAGGAAGATGACCGCTCTAAAGTTCTTAACTGGATTGATCAGGGGTTTGATACATCCATGAGAACGCCAGATGACAGCTTAATCCTAGTCACAGCAACGGATGCGGACAACATTCGCCTTGATCAGAAAAATTGTATGGGTTGCTTAAGCCAATGCAAATTTTCAAACTGGTCGGAAAATCCGGACACAAATTATTCAACGGGTCGTGGTGCGGATCCTCGCAGTTTCTGTATTCAGAAATCACTAATGGATATTGCCCACGGCGAAAGCCTGGATGATAATTTGATGTTTGCCGGGCATTCGGCGTTTAATTTTGCAACCGACCCTTTTTATAGCAACGGGTTCATCCCGACGGTAAAACAGCTGATGGAACGTATCGTCACTGGTGACTAACCAAAGAGCAACTTGATAATCAAATTATTTGAGTGTAGAATATAAGCTGTATTTATGAGCGGTGAGAGTTATTAATGAACAGACCTTATTCTAAAGCATTAAGATGTTTGCAGGATGTTGGCTTAAGGCCAACCAAACAGCGGCTTGCGCTCGCAAAGCATCTCTTTGATGATGGTGACCGCCATGTAACCGCGGAAGTTCTACATCAAGAAGTGAGCAAGACGGGGGCAAAAGTGTCTCTCGCAACCATTTATAATACACTTCATCAGTTTACAGAAGCAGGCCTACTCAAAGAAGTGATCGTCGATTCAAATCGCGCCTATTTTGACACCAATATCAGTGATCATCACCACATATATTATAAAGATGAAGAAATGCTCCACGATATTACTGCGGATGAGCTTGTAATATCAACGCTGCCACAGGCGCCGGAAGGCAAGACAATTTCGGCCGTTAGTGTTGTGGTTCATTTGGAAAATAAAGACGCTTAATCGAAGCTTTCCTGCTCCAAAGTCCCCCATATATTTTCTGATCTGATCCAGCCGGTAAACCCGCCGACTTCCATTTCGCACCAGCTATCCTGACATCTAAGGATCGCCCCCAAGACATCCTGTTCTGCGACAACGGTGATAATATTGCGTTCCTCTGGCGATTTAACCAGATTTTGCGTACCGTTAATGATGATGCCATATCTGTTTAACGACAGCAGCGCCCGCAGTATCCAGCCACTGGAGCCATCAATATCGGTTACTTTAAACCAGTTTTCATATTCTGCTATGACCTTAAGGGGGTAATCTTCTTTTTGGTAGATCCAGTCGATAGGATATTCCAGACCAGGCCCAGTTCTCATATTGGTCACGTCATCATCAAGTGACATAAAGCGCGGCAGCGGGTACCCGGAAGCACCAACAGTTGGCTTGGCGGGGGACTGGGCCAAAGCGGTATTCGAGAAAAGGAATATAAGGCTAAGTGTGAGGAGTGATTTGTTTAAACGGTTCATCGCCAATTTCGCTGAATTTCGGGGGTAGGAATTTTATGTGGCTTTTTTGCGCCGCCGTCAAGCAAGCTTTTTGATTGTCTTGAAAATTTTAGCACATATACTCGTTTCACGAAGTCACAACAAAGAGATCATAAATGAAACCGTTGATTATAGTCACACGAAAACTCCCCACCTCCGTTGAGCAAAGAATGAAGGAACTTTTTAATGTGCGTCTGAACAACGACGACCGAATTTTCACTGAAGCGGACCTCATAGCGGCGGTAAAAGAAGCGCACGTTTTGGTGCCAACGGTGACCGACAAAATAAGTAGGGACGTTTTGGCAGAGGCAGGCTCGGATCTGAAAATGATTGCAAATTTTGGCGTTGGTGTCGACCATATCGACATTGTGTCGGCAAGAAACAAAATGATCACCGTAACCAATACGCCAGGGGTGCTTACCGAAGATACTGCAGATATGGCGATGGCGCTGATGCTTGGTATCACCCGTCGCATGAGTGAAGGTGAACGAATGCTAAGGGCCGAAAAGTGGAAAATATGGTCGCCCACCGGCATGCTGGGCATGCGGCTACGGGATAAAAACCTCGGCATTATCGGTATGGGCCGTATCGGCCGGGCGGTAGCGATGCGGGCAAAAGCATTTGGACTAAATATCCATTATCACAATCGTCACCAACTTGACGAGGGCCTTGAAAAAGAGCTCGGCGCGACTTATTGGCAGAGCCTTGACCAGATGATCACCCAGATGAATATTATCTCCCTGAATTGTCCTTCGACACCCGATACTCGTCATATTATGTCTGAGCGACGTCTTGGCTTGATGCAAAAACACGCCTATCTGATCAATACGGCGCGCGGTGATGTGGTTGATGAGGAGGCGCTGATCAAAACATTGGAAGAAAATAAAATCGCTGGTGCTGGACTTGATGTTTATGAAAACGAGCCCAATGTTAATCCAAGACTAGTTGCGCTTGAAAATGCGCTTCTTGCTCCACATATGGGGTCAGCAACCGACGAAGCGCGTGCCGCCATGGGCGAAAAAGTGCTTATCAATGTAAAAACCTTTTTAGATGGGCATAGTCCTCGGGACCGGGTGTTGGCTTAATAAATCAGCCTGCGCAATATTTGCAGCCTGGATCTTTAGGGAGTTTGATCGTTCGGGTTGCGGCGCTCAAGGCATCATAAATAACAATCTTTCCAGCAAGGCTGTCGCCAAGGTTCAAGATTTCTTTAATAATTTCAGTGGCTTGCATTGTTCCGATTACACCGGCAACCGCCCCTAATATCCCTGCTTCAGCACAGCTTAAGACGCCGTGCGGATGATCCGGAACAAGACATCGGTAGCAGGGTTTATCCGCTTCATAGCCTTTAAACGTGGCCAGCTGGCCATCGAACTGACTAAGGGCCCCTGAGATGAGCGGCTTTTTATACTTGAGACAAAGATCATTGACCAAAAAGCGCGTGGTGAAATTATCGCAGCCGTCAGCGACGATGTCATAGGATTTCATGATCTCTTCGGCATTATCTTCAGTGAGGCGCGTTTGATAGGGGAGCACATTGATGTCTGGATTGATGCTCAAGATCATTTGTTTGGCGCTCGCGGTTTTATCATCACCGAGCTTATCTGTCATATGAATGATCTGACGTTGAAGATTGCTGAGATCAACCGTGTCATCGTCGATGATACCAATTGTGCCGACACCCGCTGCTGCCAGATACATAAGAATTGGACTTCCGAGACCGCCAGCGCCGATCACAAGAACTTTTGCGTTCATCAGCTTTTGCTGGCCGGGACCACCAACTTCTTTGAGAATGATGTGCCGGGCATATCGCTCTAGCTGGTCATCACTAAGCGCCATCGTCTTCCTCGTGTTCCGAATAAGTGATATCGCTAGGGTTGATAGCATCTTCAGGAGAGGCGATGATATAGGTGGCACCAGCGATGACTTTAAAATTTTCAGGTTTTTCAATTTCCTTATCATTGCAAAAGACACTGAACTCTTGAAAGCCTAGTGAATGCGCTTCGGCAATGATCCGTTCAATGGTCAGGTCTTCTGCGGCAATGGTGCTCTCTGTTCCAGCGATGATTAAGGTTACGGTGTTGGTCATGACGTGACCCCGGTTGAGCCAAAGCCACCCACACCACGCGCAGTTTCATCAAGGCTTTTACAATTGTTCCATGCGATTTGGGTAACTGGCGCAATGACCATCTGGGCAATTCGCATGCCGCGACTTATATTAAAATCTTCGGTGCCGTGGTTGATGAGAATGACTTTAACTTCACCGCGGTAATCGGCATCAATTGTACCAGGGGAATTAAGGACTGTGACACCATTTTTCCAGGCCAGACCAGAACGCGGGCGTACCTGCGCTTCAAATCCGTCAGCAAGCGCCATGGCAAATCCGGTCGGCACCAATAGCCGTCCGCCAGCCTTCAAAAGGAGATCTTCACCTTCAGCGTTCGCAGCCATGAGATCCATGCCGGCACTGTTCTTGGTCTCATACTCGGGTAGTTTTAGTCCTTCACCGTGAGGCAATATTTGAATATTCACAGTTGTCATCAATGTTCCTTAAAATGTACTTCAATTTTTCGTGTCAGGGCTTCTGCAACCTCAGTTTTACTCATATCTGGCCAATTTTCCGTACCTGCTGCAGAAACAATGTGAACCTGATTATGGTCACCGCCCATAACGTCACCGGATATATCATTGGCGACGATCCAGTCACAACCTTTTTTATCAAGTTTTTCTTTCGCGTAGCCGGTCACATTCTCGCTTTCTGCTGCGAATCCGATTACCAGCGACGGGCGATTCCTTTTATGTTTAGAGACCGCTTCCAATATGTCCGGGTTTTCGGTAAACTTGAGCGCCGCGAGCCCGCCACTTTGCTTTTTGATTTTTTGATCTGTATTGTTTTTAATGTGCCAATCGGCAACAGCGGCGACGCAGATAACAATATCGGCGGGCAGGCTTTCTTCTGTCGCCGTCATCATTTCGCGGGCCGAAGTGACATCAATTTTTCTAACGCCTGAAGGATTTCCCAGATTTGTTGGTCCTGATATCAGGGTGACATCTGCGCCCTGTCTATGAAGAGCTTCGGCAATGGCGTAGCCCTGCTTTCCTGACGAGTGATTAGCAATATAGCGAACAGGGTCAATGGCTTCGTGGGTCGGGCCCGCAGTGACAGTGACTTTTTTCCCGCGCAAGGCGAGATCTGATTCACTTAAAAAAAAAGCATCTATTTGCGTTATAATATCCACGACTTCTGCGAGGCGGCCTGTGCCAACCTCGCCGCAGGCCAGATCACCGTCTGCGGGCGCAACGACTAATGTGCCCCGTTTTTTAAGGACGGACAAATTATGCTGTGTCGCCGGATGTCCCCACATCTGGCTATTCATGGTTGGGGCGATCATAACAGGTTTATTGGTGGCAAGCAGAGTTGTGGTTGCAAGGTTGTCGGCAATCCCTGTGGCCATTTTTGCCATCAGATCTGCGGTGGCGGGAGCCACGAGAATAAGGTCATTTTCACGCGATAGTCTGATATGGCCCATTTCCGCTTCGTCGGTGAGCGAGAATAGCTCTTGATAAACGTTATTTTCCGTAAGGCTGCTCACCGCGAGCGGGGTTACAAATTGTTCCCCGCCTTTGGTCAGGATGGCTTGGATTTCTACACCACGTTCTTTTAGTCTTCGAATAAGGTCAAGGCATTTATAGGCCGCGATACCGCCGCCGATAATCAGAAGTAATTTTTTGCCGTCAAGGATGTCAGCCAAAAGTCCATCTTTCGTTGTTGTATCTGTCCTAAAGATAGTCACTGATGTCTAGACTTGCAACAATATATAAAGGGAATAACATAGTGCACTTCCAAGTACACCACCGAGAAGACCGTATAAAAACAGTTTGAGCGAGCTTCTTCGTCGAGCGCGGGTCGACTGCATCTGCTTGGTCTGGTGAACGATTTGCTCTACATCCTCAATAATCTGCGGCAGTCGCGAAAGTGTCTCAAATGTGGTTTTGGCCGTGTCCTTAATCATTGCGAGCGGATTAAGATTGTCGGCGACCCATTTTTCAATCACAGGGCGCGAGACTTCCCACATGTTGATGTCCGGGTTTAGGTTAAGGGCAACCCCTTCGGCGGTGACCATCGTTTTTTGCAGCAGAATAAGTTGCGGCTGTGTACTCATATTGAAGCGGCTGGTGGTTTCAAAAAGCTGACCGAGCAATCGACCGGCGGATATTTCGCTGAGGGGCTTGCCAACCACAGGTTCGCCAATGGCGCGGATCGCTTGTTTGAAATTGATAAAGTCCTGATCTTTGGGAACATACCCCATGTCAAAATGGGCCTTTGCAATGCGGTCATAATCCTGATTGGCAAATCCAAACAATATATCAGCCAAAGCACGTCGGGTACGAAGGTCAATACGACCCATGATTCCAAAATCAATCGCCGTCACTTTGTTGCCGTCACAGGCAAACAAATTGCCTTGATGAAGGTCAGCATGGAAAAACCCATCATTGAGAGCTTGGCTAAGGAAGCCCTGCACCAGATTTTCAGCGAGCTTGTTAGGATCAAGGTCGGCTTTTTTAATCTCATCCAGCTTTTTAAAGGATATGCCGTCGACCCAGTTGGTCGTCAGAACTTGTCGGCTGGTGCGGCTCCAGTCTACTTCGGGCACATCATAATGGGGATTGCTCTCCGTGTTTTGTTTAAGCTCTGCCGCCGCGGCCGCCTCAATACGTAAATCCATCTCTAGGGCGATAACATCTGCGATAGTTTCAACCACTTTGCTTGGCCGAAGGCGCCGAGCTTCGTTTGAGAAAAACTCGACAATACCTGCGAGCCATTGAAAGGCTTCGAGGTCGCGACTAAATGCCTTTGCGATACCGGGCCGCAGCACTTTTACAGCAACTTTATTACCGTTCGCGGTTTTCGCCATATGAACTTGGGCGATTGATGCGGCGGCGATGGGTTCTTCGCTAAATTCTATAAAGAGCTCGCCAAGATCCATGCCGAGATCCCCCTCAATTATCTTAATGGCTTCGCTGCCGGGGAATGGTGGTACCTCGTCTTGAAGTTTTAAAAGATCAAACGCGGTTTCTGGGCCGATAATATCTGGCCTGGTCGCGAGGGCCTGACCAATTTTTATAAAGCTCGGACCCAAGTCCTGCAGGGCAATGACCAGACGGGTTTCCGGCTTGCCGTCCACGTCATATTTTAATTTGATTTTGCGAAGTTTTTCGAGGGCTTTTGGTTGTTCACCAAACAGTTTAAGCATATCCATAAGAGCATCATGCTTGGAAAGCGTATAACCGATTTTCACAATACGGCCGATATGGAAAGCCCATTTAAACACGACTAGATCCGCCACCCAGAATGTATGGCAACAATGCCACCAGATAAGTTGCGGTAGGACGTTCTTTTGAAGCCTGCATCATCAATCATCTTCTTAAATTTTTCCTGAGCGGGGAACTTGCGAATGCTTTCAACCAAATATTGATAGCTGTCTTTATCACCAGTGACAAGCTCACCAAAATGCGGGATCAGTTTAAAGGAATAGACGTCGTATATTTGCTTGAGAAGCGGCAAATCAACTTTACTAAATTCAAGACACATAAATCTACCGCCTGGCTTTAAGGCGCGGTGGGCTTCTTTTAGCGCGACATCAATATGGGTGACATTGCGAATGCCAAAAGCAATTGTATAAGCGTCAACGGAACAATCGGGCAGGGGTAGCATTTCCGCGTTTCCTGTCACCCAGTCAATGGGATCGAAGATGCCTTCATCAAGGGCGCGGGCACGACCAGCGGCGAGCATATTGTGATTAATATCACAAATTGTGACTTTGGCGGGTGCGGCTTCAGTCTCATTTCGTTTTTTCGCGGCTTTCAAAAAGCGAAAGGCGACGTCGCCGGTACCACCAGCAACATCAAGCAAATGCATTCCCGGCTCTGGGCGAAGGTCGCGGATTAGGTCATTTTTCCAAATCCGGTGGAGACCGCCGCTCATGACATCATTCATAATATCATATTTTTCAGCAACACTATCAAAAACGCCTCTGACCAGAGTCTGCTTATCTTCTTCCTGCACGTCTTTGAAACCGAAATGGGTGGTTTCTTCTTTATTTATATTTTCTTTGTTTGTCATATTGCGGAACATAGCGCAGTGTTGCATGCTGTTCCAGTAGAAACACCATAAGAATAGCCAAGGTTCAAAAATAAATGCCTGAATTACCAGAAGTAGAAACCACCAAACGCGGCCTCACTCCCTCGCTGAAGGGAAGGAAGATCGTAGCGGTGACAAAACGAAGAGATAAAATTCGCATCCCGATCCCGGACGGTTTTGAAAAAAGAATTATCGGCACACGTGTTCTTTCGGTTGATCGGCGGGCAAAATACCTTCAAATGCCGCTGGATAGTGGCGATGTAATTATTTGCCACCTCGGTATGTCGGGCAAATTTACCATCCGCAAAAAAGACGATGCCCCATTTGAAAAGCATGATCATGTGATCTTTGAGACAGATCAAGGGCAGTGGATTATTTATAATGATCCGCGGCGCTTTGGGCTGATGACACTGTGCACGCAGGATGAACTGGCGGCTCATAAACTATTCAAGGATATGGCCGTGGAACCACTGGGTAATGAGTTTAGCGGCATTTATTTAAAGGAAAAGCTGGCGGGGAAAAAATCAGCCATAAAAACCAATCTTCTTGATCAGAAGGTTGTTGTCGGACTGGGTAATATTTATGTTTGTGAAGCCCTCAATATGGCGCAGATTTCTCCGGTCAAAAAAGCGGCGGACATAAGCACGGATGAGGCGGAACGGCTGGTTCCCATTGTTAGAGATGTCCTTAACCGGGCCATCGATGCGGGCGGCTCAAGCCTCAAGGATTTTGCAGGAGCGGATGGCGACCTTGGATATTTCCAGCATCAATTTGTCTGTTATGGCCGCGAAGGGGAACTCTGCCGGAATGGCGACTGTATCGGGGAGATTGAAAGAATTAATCAGAGCGGCAGATCGACATTTTATTGCCCCGAGTGTCAGAAGTAAGTAAGCTGGCGACATGTTGAAATATAAGACACTATATATTTGCGTATTGCTCGCCGGATTGGTGGGTGCCTCTCACGCGGCCGCGCAACAAGGTGATATGCTTAAGGATATGGCACTACCGCTCATGGGGGGATTGGCTGAAAATAGCGATGGTGCCATGCTTTTTGATAGCCCTGAAGGCCGTATTATTAATGCCGAAGCCAGTGGAATGCTCGCCGCCAAGGACGTCTATGAATATTACCGCGTGGTCTTACCATCGCTAGGCTGGAGCGTCGAACGGGGTGCGCCCTGTGATGTAAATGTGAGCTTTTGTATTAAAGCGACCAGAGACGCAGAAAACTTACTACTTGATATTGCCTCAGCGGGAAATAAATCAACCGTTACATATGCGCTCGCGCCAAATTAATCTATACCTCTCATTATAGTACTGAACGGGGGATGCGATTCGATGGCGTGTCGGGCATTTGACGAAGGTGACCAATGAAGCTGGATAGAGTTTGGTGGTTTCGTATAGCTGATAATAGAGAAGTCTAACCTAAACAGGTGTAAAAGAAGGAAAAAACAGGTTTATTTTAGTCAATTCGAGCAAATATGCGAAAAGCTTGTTGACCAATGAGGGTGGCATGTTTATAAGCCACAAATTAAATAAGACTAGATAAGTATTTGAGGATTGTGATTCTCCTGCCAATTGAAAGATCAATGCAGTTTTGAGAACACCCTCGCTAAAGGAATAAATAGAATGGCTAATACATTACAAGCTAAGAAAAGAGTGCGCCGCAATGCTAAGCGCGAAGATATTAATAAAGCACGTCGCAGTCGTATTCGCACATATGTGAAAAAAGTTGAACTCGCCGTTGAAGCGGGCAATGCAGATGAAGCTAAAGTTGCGCTTAAAGAAGCACAGCCGGAATTGATGCGCGGAGTGACCAAAGGGGTCCTTCATAAGAAAACAGCGTCCCGTAAAGTTTCACGTCTTGCCAAACGCGTAAAAGCACTCAGCTAAGCTTCTCATCAGAGAAGATTTCGAGTCGCGCCAAGGTTCTTCACGATTCGCATGAGCCGAGGCCCATAAAAGACAAAAATCGATCAAGAAATGCCAAACCAAAACCGGTTTGGCTTTTTTTATGTCGGCCATTTTATAGATATTCCCTTAATGTTCTTTTTAGCTAAAATTTGATTTTTTTTCAAAAAGTACGACCTACTACATCTAGTATGCCTTGTTGAAGTCAAGACATAGGATAGTATTTTATTTTAATTTTTAGGTCCGTGACATATTGCATGATGACGATATGATGAGTAGGGTAATTGAATAAGAATTTATCGACATCGATAGAAGATACACACTGCGAAATTGGTTTTGCAGGCTGAGGGATTTTTGTTTCTAAAAAAGCTCAATTGATGATCGAAAAGTGAAGTTTGCTAGAGGGAATGCCGAAAATGGCCGGACAATATAAGGGTGATGTCACGCCCGAAGAAGCACTAGATATGCTTGCTAAGGACAAGAACACAGTACTGGTTGATGTGCGCACACTTGCCGAATGGAAATGTGTTGGCGTTGTTGATTTGTCGGACCTGTCAAAAGACAATATTTTAATCGAATGGGTCAGCTTTCCAGACGGCACTCCGAATGCAGACTTCCTCTCGCAGCTTAATCAAGCGGTGCCCGCAAAAGAGACAACTATTTGTTTCTTGTGTCGGACGGGTGTGCGGTCTGTTGGAGCGGCAATAGCCGCCACAGAGGCGGGATTTGAGAATAGCTACAATATATTGCAAGGTTTTGAAGGCGGGCCGGATGAACATGGACACCGTGGCAGAATATCAGGTTGGCAGGGACTAGATCTGCCGTGGAAACATTAAAAGATCAACAAGTGTTAGAGCGAAGAATAAATTATCAATGGCAGGCAAATTAGGTCAAAAAGAGACGGGAGAATTGATAGTGGAAGACACCATTGATACACAATGGGGATCAGTTCTTGATTATTTGCGCGCGGATTTCGACGAGAACAGCTACAAAAGCTGGATCAAGCCGCTTGCCCTTGTCAATATTGAAGATGGCCGCGCTGTAATGGCCGCGCCGACACGGTTTATGCGCAACTGGATCATGTCGAACTTTTCTGAACGCATCAAAACAGCTTGGAAAAAAGTTAATGGCAGTGTTCATGATATCGAAATTATGGTGCTTTCCGGCTTTATGGGAGCTGATCAGGACGCGAATGGAACCTCTTCATGCGAAAAAACCATCGAAACGGCTGCTCTGCCGGCGGCGAGTAAACAGATCGAGATTATCAGAGAGGATCAATTTGGAGCACCGCTTGATCCGCGCTTTACATTTGATAGTTTCGTGGTGGGAAAATCAAACGAACTTGCTTACGCTGCCGCACGGCGGGTTGCGGAAAATAAAGATGTCAATTTTAATCCACTATTTTTACATGGCGGTGTTGGGCTTGGCAAAACCCATCTGATGCACGCCATTGCCTGGGCCAACCGAGAATATTTCCCTGAACGCAAAGTGGTTTATTTATCGGCTGAACAGTTTATGTATCAGTTCGTGTCTTCCATTCGTTACAAGGACACCATGGCATTTAAGAAAAAATTTCGCAATGTGGATTTGTTGATGATTGATGACCTTCAGTTTATTGCCAACAAAAACTCAACCCAGGAAGAATTTTTCCACACTTTTAATGCGCTCATAGACCATCACCGTCAGGTGGTCCTGTCGGCGGACCGTTCACCCTCGAACCTTGATGGTGTGGAGGAGCGAATCCGTTCGCGTCTTGGCTGGGGACTGGTTGCGGATATTCATCCAACGGACTATGAGCTCAGGTTGGGAATTTTGCAGCAAAAAGCCAACGGCGTGCCGGAGGTGGAAATTCAAAGCGAAGTGCTCGAATTTCTTGCCCGTCGGATCAGCTCCAACGTGAGAGAGCTTGAGGGTGCATTTAACAGAATGGTCGCCCATTCAACGCTGATCGGTCGCCCAATAACGCTTGATATGACCCAGGAAGTTCTTCAGGACTTGCTGCGCGCCAATGATCGGCGTGTGACGGCAGACGAAATACAGAGGCAAGTGGCGGATTATTATAATATAAAACTTGCCGATTTACTGTCGGCGCGACGGGCCCGAGCGGTCGCCCGTCCAAGGCAGGTTGCTATGTATCTCTGCAAACATTTGACGTCAAAATCGTTGCCGTCGATCGGGCGAAAATTCGGTGGTCGCGACCATACAACCGTGATGCATGCGGTGAAACGTATAGATGAACTGCGCCAGACTGACAGCGTTCTTGACGAAGACATTTTGCATCTTGAGCGGATGTTCAGCACCTAAATTCTGGGGCCAGTTTATACTCTTTTAATCTTCGGTGAGACTATATTGCGACTCGGCAGGAATGCAGTGAAAAACCCATTGACCTCATGGCTGAATATGGTAGTCTGTTTTTCAGATAAATAAAAGAATATCAATTGGACTTTTTAAGTCTTGGGTCAAAAAATCTAGTAAATATGAAGCGTGAAATTATCAAATGAAATTGAATATCGAACGAGGCGCCTTACTTAAATCATTAGGGCACATCCAAAGTGTTGTTGAGCGTCGGAATACTATTCCCATTTTGTCGAATGTTTTGCTTGAGGGGGAAGACGGTCGTTTAAATCTTGCTGCAACAGATCTTGATATCGCCATTGGCGAAGGTGTAGCAGTTGAAACCGAAGAGCCCGGCGGCATCACGGCCCCGGCCCATACCCTTTATGATATCGTTAGAAAGCTTCCTGAGGGATCGAAAGTTGAACTATATTATGATCTGGATAGTGGCCGCCTTTCTATAAGTGCTGGGCGTTCAAGGTTTACTCTTTCCTGTCTACCGCGCGAAGATTTTCCGGTCATGTCGGAAGGGGACCTTCCGGTGAGCTTCAAGGTGACGAGTGTGAACCTCAAACGGCTTATTGATAAAACCCGTTTTGCGGTTTCAACCGAGGAAACCCGTTACTATCTTAATGGTATTTATCTTCATGCGGCGAGCGACGATAATGGTGAAGCGGTGCTTCGTGGCGTTGCGACCGATGGTCACAGACTGGCCCGCTTTGATGTGGATCAGCCGGAAGGTGCCGCGGACATGCCGGGTATCATCGTGCCGCGCAAGGCTGTAGGCGAACTAAGAAAGCTCATTGACGAGTATGAAGGCGACGTTGAGGTAAGTTTGTCGGATACAAAAATACGCTTTAACTTTGCAGACATTGTCCTGACATCCAAGCTCATCGACGGAACTTTCCCGGATTACACGCGGGTTATTCCTGAAGGTAACGATAAGAACATGGAAGTGGATAGCAAAGTTCTTGCCGAAGCCGTGGACCGGGTATCAACCATCTCAACCGATAAAACGAGATCCGTCAAACTGGCAATGGACGCGGGGCAACTTAAGCTTTCAGTGAACAGTCCTGAACATGGCACTGCAACCGAGGAGTTATCGGTTAGTTACGAATCCGATGGTATGGAAATAGGCTTTAATTCTCGTTATCTGCTTGATATCCTCGCTCAGGTCGAAGGCGATGTGGTTCAAGTGGCCTTCGCTGATGCGGCGGCGCCGACGATTCTTAAAGACCTGACCGATGAAGGTGCGCTCTATGTTCTCATGCCGATGAGAGTGTAGCGGGTATTTCAGGTGAGCCATCTAGCGCATTCACAAACGAATAAAGATTTTAAGAGTGCTTTACCCTCGGGTAAGGCACTCGTGCTTTATGTGGACCGTTTGATGCTGAGTAATTTTCGCTCCTACAAAACTATGGAGCTGAACGCGGGGGCAAATTCGGTTGTTCTGGTTGGCGCCAATGGCGCTGGAAAGACCAACTTGCTCGAGGCTCTTTCATTCTTATCGCCGGGACGGGGCCTAAGACGGGCCAAATTATCCGATGTGAACCAGATAGGGGCCAACGCACCATGGGCTGTTTCCGGTCGCGTAATGACGCCGGACGGTGAGCGGCAGCTCGGTAGCGGCCTCATGCCTCGTCATGAGCTTTCATCGGAAACATCAGCTGACCGACGGATCGGCCGGTTGGACGGTGAAGCATTGTCTAGTCCGGCAGCGTTTGGGGATATTTTGCAAGTTGCGTGGCTTACACCGCAAATGGACCGACTGTTTATAGAAGGGGCGTCTGGCAGGAGGCGATTTCTCGACCGCTTGGTTGCGGCATATTATCCAAACCACACGCGTGAGGTGAATGCCTACGAAAAAGTGATGCGAGAGCGTGGGCGACTGCTGGCCGATGGAAATGCCGATCCGCTCTGGCTTACAAGTTTGGAGCAACGTATGGCCGAACATGGCGTGGCGGTTGCGGCGGCGCGGCTCGACGCGCTTGGAAAACTTTCGCAGGCGATCCAGGAAAGCCAGTCAGCATTTCCAGGCGCGGTACTATCAATTGGTGGCGAATTGGAAGAAGATTTAGGCCACCGGCCGGCAGTGGAGGTCGAGGGCGCATTTTGCGAACGGCTTTTGGCCACACGAAACTATGATGCCAAGTCTGGGAGGACTTCCATAGGACCCCACAAAGCGGACTTGCTTGTGCGGCACGCTGATAAAGATATGCCGGCAGACCTGTGTTCCACGGGTGAACAGAAAGCGTTGCTTATTGGAATAACTCTAGCCAGTGCCCGTCTTAGTGCGACGCAATTTGGTGCGCCGCCTCTGCTGCTGCTTGATGAAGTGGCGGCTCATCTTGACGAAAAACGGCGGGCGTTTCTGTTTGAAGAACTTGGCGATATCGGCTCTCAGGTCTGGCTGACGGGAACCGACAGATCCTTATTTGAGCAGATGGAAAAAAGGGCAAGATTTTTTCACTTTTCCGACGGAAAAATAGAGGCGGACTCGTAGTTGTGTGCTATAGTGCACCAGGTATAAATTTGATTATAAAAAGGACGAGACTTTATGTCTGAAGAAACAGAACTTAAGGATGCTACTGAGGGTGCAGAAGACTATGGTGCAGACAGTATTAAGGTCCTCAAAGGCCTTGATGCGGTTCGAAAAAGGCCAGGTATGTATATCGGTGATACCGATGACGGTACAGGCCTTCACCACATGGTATTCGAGGTTTCTGATAACGCGATTGACGAGAGTTTAGCGGGATACTGCGACAAGGTACTGGTGACCATGAACGCCGACGGGTCGATCTCGGTTACGGATAATGGTCGCGGCGTACCTGTGGACATCCATGAAGAAGAAGGGGTTTCTGCGGCGCAGGTGATTATGACCCAACTTCACGCAGGTGGAAAGTTTGATAGTAACAGCTACAAAGTCTCCGGCGGTCTTCATGGTGTGGGCGTTTCTGTTGTGAATGCACTCTCCGATTTTCTCGAACTCCGTATTTGGCGAAACGACAAAGAGCACTTCATGCGCTTCGAACATGGTGAGCCGCTTGAGGATCTCGTTGTTGTTGGCGAGGCACCTGGGAAAACCGGCACGCAGGTGACATTTAAGCCATCAATGGAGACATTTACCAACGTTGATTTCGACTACAATACGCTCAAGCATCGTTTTCGCGAACTGGCCTTTCTGAATAGAGGGGTCCGTATTATTGTTCAGGATCACCGCACCAGCGACCATGAAGAGGTTGAACTTTACTATGAGGGAGGTATCGAGGCTTATGTTGAGTATCTTGACCGAAGTAAAACGGCACTTATTGGTGCGCCAATAACAGTAATTGGCGAAAAAGATGATGTGATTTTTGAATGCTCGCTGCAGTGGAATGATAGCTACCACGAAAATGTTCTTTGCTTTACGAATAATATCCCGCAGCGCGACGGCGGCACTCATCTGGCAGGATTTCGCGGCGCACTAACACGGACCATAAATAGTTATGCGACCACTATGGGCATTGCCAAGCGTGAAAAAGTAACGATTTCCGGTGATGACAGCCGCGAGGGACTTACCTGCGTGCTTAGCGTTAAAGTACCTGATCCGAAGTTCTCTTCCCAGACCAAAGATAAGCTTGTGTCTTCCGAGATCCGCCCCGTGGTGGAAAGTCTGCTGAATGAAAAGCTCGGTCAATGGTTTGAAGAGCATCCAGCAGAAGCAAAGATTATTATTGGTAAAATTTGTGAAGCGGCTGCTGCCCGTGAAGCGGCCCGCAAAGCGAGGGAACTTACAAGACGCAAAGGCGTTCTTGATATTTCGTCGCTGCCTGGAAAGCTTGCTGATTGTCAGGAGCGTAATCCGGAGAAAGCGGAAATATTCATAGTGGAGGGTGATAGTGCGGGTGGTAGCGCCAAGCAAGGCCGTCACCGTAAGAACCAGGCTATTTTGCCACTAAAGGGTAAAATTCTCAATGTGGAGCGGGCCAGATTTGACCGTATGCTGGGTTCACAGGAAATCGGCACACTGATCACGGCGCTAGGCACGGGAATTGGCCGAGATGATTTTGATATCGAAAAACTTCGCTATCACAAAGTGATCATCATGACCGATGCCGATGTGGACGGCGCGCATATCCGGACACTTTTGCTGACATTCTTTTATCGTCAGATGCCGGAACTTCTTGAAAAAGGCTATCTTTATATTGCCCAGCCGCCACTTTATAAGGTGAGCCGCGGAAAATCGGAAGTTTACCTGAAGGATGACCCGGCACTTGAGGACTATCTGATCGCTCAAACCCTTGAAGAAATGATGTTGACCCTTGGTGACGGTACACAGATTGCTGGAAATGATCTTGTTGATCTTGTGCAAAATACCCGTCGTGTAAACCGAGTTCTTGGTCATGTGTCCAACCGTTATAACAAAGAAATACTAGAGGAACTTGCGGTTCTTGGGGCGCTTAACGAAGATGTCTTGATCAGAGGAAATGGCGCCGAGGACGTTCTTGCCAAAGTAACAGGACGTCTTAATGCTCGCGCCGGTATTGGTGAGGACAACTGGAGCGCAAAGCTTGATGATGATGGTGACGGTGTTGTGTTTATTCAGGAAATCCGGGGGATCAAAGATGTTTACCGGCTTGATGCGGTGCTTATTGCTTCCGCTGAAGCGCGCAAACTCAACGAGGCGGCAGCAGAGCGGGCAGATATTTTTGCGCAGCCTTCGACGATTACACGCAAAGAAGAAAGCGAATTAATTTATCTGCCAAGTGAACTTTTAACATATATCATTAAATATGGCCGCAAAGGGCTTTCCATCCAGCGTTATAAAGGTCTGGGTGAAATGAACCCGGATCAACTTTGGGAAACAACCCTTGACCCTGATGCCCGCAGCCTGCTTAAGGTAAAAGTCAGTCACGCTGATACTGCTGATGAGATATTCTCAAAACTGATGGGGGATGTGGTTGAGCCGCGGCGCGAGTTCATTCAGGACAACGCGCTCAGCGTTGCGAACCTCGACGTCTAACAGGTTGAGATAGAAAGATTAAAGCGGGTTTCAAAGCCCGCTTTTTTATTCGCTGAATTGTTCTTCGTGAAGCCAGGCTGTGTGTTTGAGTGTCTTTTTACTTTTCGCCCACTCGGCCATCATTTCCGGGCCCACCTCGTTCAGTTTCTTAAGCTCTTGTGCTGTGGCGGTATCATAGGCCAATTCAAGGCGGTGGCCGTCAGGGTCGCGGAAATATATTGATTGGAAGATATGATGGTTCGTCGGTCCAACCACTTCAATACCATCTCGTTCCAGTTTATCTTTCGCTTCCAACATGGTTTTTTCATCAGCGACTTTGAATGCCATATGTTGTACCCAGTCAGGAGTGTTCTTATCCCATCCCATTTCAGGTGAGTTGGGAATTTCGAAAAATGCCAGAACATTATCACTGCCGGCATCCAGGAAAATATGAATATACGGATCAGGTTCTCCCGTAGAAGGGACCTTGTCTTCGGATATTGCCAGCACAAGGTCCATATTCAAATATTTCTTATAAAAATCAACAGTTCTGTTTGCGTCCATACAGCGATAGGCAACGTGGTGAATTCTTTCAATTTTCATAATAATTTCCTTATTGATGGTCGGGTGAGAGTTATAATAGTTTCATTTGTAACTATTGTCAAGATCAAACTGGAAAATCATAGGGCTTGTCATAATTTTGCCCTTCTCTTATTGTCTTTTATGTGAAAATTTAGGTGACCAATGTTCGGTATATTTCAAAAATCAAAAAAATCCCGCAAAGCGGGGATCGCCAAGGTCGACAAGACAAAACCACCTAGAACTGGATTTGCTAAGCTTCTCTATGGGTTTTTTGTGATTGCAGTGTGGGGAACCATATTACTTGTACCGCTGGTTATTTATTATGCCTATGATTTGCCAGATATTTCAAATCTTGAGCAGAAAAATTCTGTATCGACCATGATGGTGATGGACCGGTCAGGTGAGGTGATTTCCACTTATGGTGATGTGTTCGGAGAATGGCTTGAATATGAAGAAATTCCGCCTGAGCAGATAGAGGCCGTCATCGCCACAGAAGACAGACGCTTTTTTGACCATAAAGGGATCGATTTACGTGGCTTGGGCAGGGCAGTGATTAATAATTTAGTCGCTGGCCGAATGGTCGAGGGTGGTAGCACCATTTCCCAACAACTTGCCAAAAACCTGTATCTTAATGCGAACCGCACTTTTAAGCGGAAGGTCCAGGAACTGCTGCTTAGTTTTTGGCTTGAATTGAAGCTTGATAAACAGGAAATTCTAACCATCTATTTTAATCGGGCTTATTTTGGCGGTGGTGCGTATGGAATTGATGCGGCGTCACGGACGATATTTGGCCATAGCGCTCGAAATCTGACTTTGACAGAAGCGGCTATGATCGCTGGTATGCTTAAGGGGCCGGCCCTTTATTCTCCTCTTCGTGATGTACAGCGTGCTTATAGCCGCACATCCGTTGTGTTGGATAATATGGTTGCCGTTGGTTTTATTGATCAGCAAACAGCGGACATTGCCAAAAAAAGAAGTGTTAATATCAACAGCTCCGCCGCGGGTGGTGACGTACGTTATTATACGGACTGGATCATTGAACAAGTGCCGGAATTGATCGGACAGGTTAACGAACCGATCATTATTCACACGACACTGGTTCCTGAAATGCAGCAAATGGCCGCTAACGCGGTACGACAGGTGCTAAGCCGTGAAGAGAAATTCGAAGATACACAAGCGGCACTGATATCTATGGATTATGACGGCGCAGTAAGAGCTTTGGTTGGCGGTAGAGACTACGGGGAAAGTCAGTTTAACCGTGCGGTGCAGGCACAAAGGCAGCCGGGAAGTGCGTTTAAGCTGTTTGTTTATCTGGCGGCGCTGGAAGCGGGGTGCGACCCAACAACAGTGATGCGCGATAGTCCGATCATTTTAAACGGCTGGAGCCCGAAAAATTATAACGGTAATTTTATTGGTGATGTAACACTTGAAGAGGCGTTTGCAAAATCTATTAACACGATCGCAGTAAAGCTTTCTGAACGGATTAACAGAGGTTCAGTGATTGACATGACGAAACGGATGGGGGTGCGTTCGCCGCTTACAACTGAACCAAGTCTTGCTCTGGGCACATCTGAGCTCAATCTTCTTGAGCTGACGGCGGCCTACAGCGTTGTAGCCCGTGGAGGCATAGAAACCAAGCCCTACGGGATCGTCGAAATTCAAAATAGTTCGGGCCAAATACTTTACCGACACATGCCTGGACCCGAGGTCCGTATTTTGGATCAGGAGGTTGCCTTCACCATGCATTCAATGCTGCAAAATGTTGTTGCAACAGGCACCGCGCGGTCCGCACTGATGGACTTTCCCGTCGCCGGGAAAACTGGTACGACACAAAATTACAAAGATGCTCTTTTCGTGGGGTACGGAAAGGAAATGATTAATGGGGTTTGGGTCGGCAAGGATGATAGTACACCCATGCAAGGGGTAACAGGCGGTGGCACGCCTGCTCACATTTGGAAAAATTTTATGTATCGGGTCTCACTTGGTCGAAATGATGCCACCCTTGAAACACCAAACGTCACACCAAGGGCAAAGCCAGTTTCATAGTTTAACTCTTAGTCGGGTAAAATCATCATTAAGGCCTGGCCTTCAGTCTTCAGCCATTTTCTTGATATTTTTGCGTCATCCACCAATTCATCTACCACGCGCCAAAAGGCGGGACTATGGTTCATTTCTTTGATATGGGAAACTTCGTGGGCAACCACATAATCAATAATTTCATCGGGACACATGATAAGGCGCCAGGAAAAGGACAGAGTACCACTTGATGAGCAACTGCCCCACCTGCTCTTGGTATCACGTATTTGGATACGGCGAAAGCTCTGGTTAATTGACTGGGCCATTTCTCGGGCTAATGGTTCGATCTTATGCCGGGCCAATTTTTTTAGGTAATTTTCAAGACGTTTGGAAAATCCGGCCTTGTTGCCGCCGACCACAATCTCGAAATCTGTCTGTTTAACAAGACCGGCATTATCGGGCTTATGTACTATAAGATAGGGAACACCCTCTATGGGAATGAAATATCCCGGGGAAAGAAAAATGCGATCTGGCGCCAGTTTTCGCTGCTTTTCTAGCCAGGAAATATGTCTTACTGCAAACTTTTGTGCGTCGCGTTCACTGCTTCTTGGCGGCATCGTTATAACGGCGCAGTCCTTCACGGCGTCATAGCGTAACTTCATGCGTTTGGCGCGTTTGTGAGTTTTAATTTCAAGCTGAAAACTATCTAGCTTACTCATGACTTATCTCATCTATATCAATGACATGATTCTCGAGATCGCCGGCATCGCGCTCTGATATAACTTTATTTTGCACTGAAACGCCGACGTTATGGATACTTTCCCGGCGGCCACTTATCAAAGGATGCCACGAATAAAGTTCATTGCCTTCGGAAATTAACCTGTACGCGCATGTTTTTGGCAGCCATTTAAACTCTGAAACCTGTTCAGGTTTTAATATGACACAGTCCGGCACTAATTTTTTGCGCCGGGTATAATTTGTACATCGGCAGGTTTGAATATCCAGCAACCGACAGGCAACATTTGTATAGGCTACTGCACCATCATCGGCATCTTCGAGCTTGTGAAGGCAGCAAAGGCCACAGCCATCACAGAGCGCTTCCCATTCTTCGCCCGACATTTGCGTTAGGCTTTTAGTTTTCCAAAAAGGAAGCGACGGTTCTGCCATCAGTTGATGAGGGAAGCCATTTTGGATGCCATGGCCTCCGGATCTTCACCGTGATTAAAATGTTGCAACAATTCGCCGTCCTTATCCATGAAATAGGTATATGCGGTGTGATCAACCAGATAGTCGGCTGTTTCGTCAGCTTTGGCTGCGTAGACCTTGTAGGCCTTCTTGATGGTGTCGATCTGTTCCAGCGTGCCTGTCAGCCCAACTAGATCTTCATGAAAGAACTTAATATATTCGGCCATGACCTCAGCTGTATCGCGTTCTGGATCGACCGTTACGAAAACGGGAGTCACTTGATTTAACTGCTCAGCATTAAGGTATCTCAAACTGTCCGCCATTATCTGCAAGTCCATAGGGCAAACATCTGGGCAATAGGTATAGCCGAAATAAACGAGCATATATTTTCCGTGAAAAGTCTCGTTGGTAACGGGGGTGCCGGTGTGGTCGACAAGTTCAAATGCTCCGCCGATCAGGGCGCGGCTATTTTCTGACGCTGTCGGCGTAGTATCCATGTTCAGGTATTTGGACCACACAAAAAAGGCGATAACGGCGAGTAGAATTATTATGAACAGTCGTATCAAATGTTTTTTGTTTGTGGGTGTAGTACTCATATCGGCACCTTACTTCATTTTAGGTTAAGAATAGACTAGTTATAAGTTTATGTTATAATATGCCTTGAACAATTTATAAAGAACGGAGTTTGATATGGGCCTCAAAAAATATATATTTCAATATATATTGACGGCGCTACTTGTTTTACCGCTGACCCTGCATGTGGCTAAGGCACAGGAGGGGAGTTTTTCCAGTGGTTATAACCTGCTTAAAGCGGTGAAAGACAAGGATTATGGCAAGGTCCGAAGTTATCTGCAAAAAGGGGCAAACGCAAATACGCGCGACTATGAAAGCGGTGCGACACCGCTGTATCTAGCGGCGAGTATGAAGGATTCTGTTTCAGTTACTTTTCTTCTCAACGCTCAGGCGAACCCTGATTTGACGATTAAATCCTCGGGAGAGACGGCATTGATGGCGGCGGTTAGACTAAAGGCACGTGAAGTTGTCGATCTGCTTATTAAACAAAATGCCGACCTCAACATTAAGGATAGAAATGGTGAAACGGCACTTCACAAAGCCGTACTCACCAATGACCGTGAAATAGTGAAGGCGCTACTCGAGGGAAATGCCGATTGGTCGCTCGCCGATAATACGGGGCGTACCCCAATGGATCTATCGAAGGAAAATAGACGTCTCCGTTCTATGATCCGCATACTTGAAAGTGCCGGTGCGGAATATTAGAGAGATGACAGTTCTGCATCAAAGGATACGCTGCAATTTGTCTATTTCAAATCCCTGATACATAACGATACCAAGCTCGTTGCCGAATCGGATTGCTTCTCTCGAATCGCATTCTGAAAGGACAACACGCATCTTTCCTTGTGTTTTTACTGCGGCGGAAGCTCTTTCTTTGTTCTCTTTCGATAAGGAGCCAAGATAATTTTTATTCCAGCGGATCTTCAGAAAATCAACATTAATCAGCTCGCGATTTAAAACATACAGGGACTGTATATCCATCTTGCAAATACAAATCTTGCATCCGAGGCTCTCGATTTTTTTCTGCGCTTCAAAATAGGCCGTGAGATCCGACATAATATCAAATAAGGTGATTTCCAATATCAGAGGATGCACACTAAGCGTTTTTTGTTTAGCAACAAATTTGTCAAATTCTTTAGTGACGATAGTAGATACATTCATGTTTATTGACAAAACGCCATCTGGAAAGGCCTGATTGGCGACCAGAGACTGCATAAGTTTTTGATCGAAGGTTTCGGTTAGTCTTTGGAACAGCCATTTGTCGCCTGAAATATTATACCCGGGTAGGATTGACTCATTTACTTCTGCGAGGGAAATATATTTCTTGGTAAAAACGATTTGTGGCGGATTATTTTCGACGACGACGCAAATATTCTGCTCATCAATAAGACTGTACATATCCATGTTGAGAATATTTCTTTCCAGACTATCGAGCTGAACGGGTCCAATAGAAGGGGTTATCGATTTTGGAAAGATGTGTTCATAGTGGGGAACCGTTTTTTGATCTAAGGTCGATTTTTTCTTTTTCGGTTTCTCAAGTACATTTTCAGGATCAAGGCTGGCCATTAGCGATTTAAGATTAGGGGATTGATCCTCTTCTCCATCGTTGTCCAGATCTCGATTTCTACGCAAATTTTCAACCAGATCGTAAAATTTCTGATAATCCGTGGCCATATCATACCAATCACAAATTTCATCATCGTGACTGCTATCAATAATTTGCTTTAGGACCGGCGAATCGTCAACGGCGCGAATCGCGTCGAATTTAGCTTGCTCTAGCTTTGTGTGCGTACAGTCTTTGCAGACAAAAAATAAATCAAAATTATGTGTCCAGTACAGCTTTCCTTCATGCGGATTTATCAGTTTATTGAACGCAGTTGCTATGGCCCTGCGATGATGTGGTTGTTGATGTAGCCTATCAAGCACAGAAAAATGTAGATGAATAGCTCTATACCCCTTCGGGAATCGACGGAAGGTTCGAATATGATCATAAAGCTCCTCGATTTGAGAGGGAGGGGCGGAGCTTTCTGTATAGGGATCTTTTTTTGTAGCTTGCATAAGGTTTTTCAACGTCGCGTAATATATTAACTATCTAAAAGACAGTGTAGTCTTAAATAGTTAAAATTTTATTGTAATTTTAGGAAACTTTGTGCAGCCACCAAGCTTTTTCATTGATGGAATAAAGCGGTTGGTAGTGGACGATCTTATCATCGTTGATTACGTGCGAGGTTTGATTATCCAAAATCCAGATTTTGTTGTCTAGATACACCGCGAGTACAGCGTGAGCAATATTAAGGTTATTGTCCTGAACTATTACGATACGCAATTGATCTGCTCGAAAGCCCAGCTCCTTTAACGAAAAATATTTGGCAATTGCGTAATCTTCACAGTCACCATCTTTACTGAAGAATTGTTTGATTGTTGCCCAATAATCATCCTGCTGCCAATTAACCATATCGGTAATATATGCATATTGGTTCAAGTGGCGATTAATGACATCCATTTGCACTTTGGCAGGCTTGTTTTTTAATGAAGTGATGACATTCAGCCATTCGTCGCTTGCACATTTGAACGTTTTTGTTCTTCTACAATGACTGTCGGTGTTGACCGTGCGGGCGGTGCGAACGTCTTGTTGGTGACGCGAGCGAATGGAAGCCCATTTCTTAAAGGCACTCAGCTCTGTTGATTTAAATTCGTCGGAACCAAAAAGCATGGGGTTTGACTGGGCCGAGGCAATTACATAACTGCTGCCAAGAAGCAGACAAGCCAGTACTAATTTTTTTATATAACCGGGCATTCACTATCCAAAAATTTTCAATCCGTTAAAAAAAACGATAACATTAAAGAAATATACATAAGTTATGGTTACTTATCGGTTAAGAATAAGAAGAAATTGATGAATAAGGCAAAAGCGATGTCAAATCTGGCGGGGATTAATGTAAAAAGCAAAACCGCGATGATAATAATCGTCGCGGCAGCGGTTGGACTGGCGGTGATGATTATGGCGTGGCGGCTCGCCGATTCGCAGGAAGAACGAGAGAAGCTGGCTTGGCAAAGCCGTATTTCAGTCGTTCTGAATGGTCGGGGTGATATCATCTCAAAATGGGTGGCACAGCAAAAGCAAACCATAACAGCACTGGCTGAAAACACCTCTCTTCAGCTTTATTTTAGCAATTTAACGGGCGATATGGGACTTGAAGGGGCGGGGCAGGACGCACTGAGGGAATATTTGCTACCGCTACTCACAGATAGGGCCATTCAAAATGGGTATAGCTCACGCGCTCAGGGTGGGGACACAACGATTAAGGCAAGCGTTGAGCGAACAAGGCGTGCCGGTTTGGCATTGACCAATTCAGTAGGGAAAATTGTTGTGGCGACGGGTGATATGCCGCCAGTTCTTGATGCGGTTACAACATATCTTTCGGCCAGGACCAGTCAGGACACACTGCTGATAGGGCCATATACAGGTGAAGGTGGAGAGCCGACGATTTCCGTAATAACGCCTGTGTTCGGTATTGATAACGATGCAAACAGTGCCGCACTGGGTTTTTTGGTTGGTGTAAGGCCCCTGGATAAAGAATTTTTTGATTTGCTCATTCAGCCGGGTGAGAGTGTGTCTTCGGCCAGCAATTATCTGGTGCAAATGAAGGACGAAATGATTCATTTTATTCAAAATGCGCAGATTTCTGATGTGGACCACCAACCAGCTTTAGCGGCAGAAAATTTGGCAGCAAGCTTTGCTTATTCAAATCCAGGCCGTATGGCTGAGATGATGAACCATCTGGGTGAGGACGTGCTTGTTTCGGGAACGAAAATTGCTGGGACCGATTGGTCGCTTGTGAGAACGATTGGTTATGATGAAGCCCTTGACGGTGCAATGAGCCGCAAAAGAAATATTCTAATCATTACTATGTTGATGGTCGCGGGCGTCGCTGCTTTGCTGGTTATGATTTGGCGACATGCCATTTCTGTACGCCTACAGGAGGCAATGACCCAGCAACAGTTACTGGCTAAGAAACATGAAAATCTCAGCAAATTTATGAGCATCGTCACCAACAGTCAGTCTTCTGAAATTACGGCGATTGATGAAAGAGGTATCTATACGTTTGTTAATCTCCAGGCCGCCCTATCGGCAGGATTAAGGCCCGAAGATATGATCGGAAAAGAACCTTCAGCGGTTTTAGGCCGCGCAAAGGTCAGGCACGATGAAATCCACTGTGATGATGTACTTAAATCACAAGAGCCAGTATCCAAGGTTAGGCATATTGGCACGGACGAAACGCCAAAATCCATTAAAACAGACTATCTTCCAATGTTAACTGGAGATGATCAAAGTGCTCACGAAAGAGGTGTACTTATGGTCAAAGAAGACATCACCTCTATAGAGCAAAACAGGCACAAACGAGAGTTAAGCCTCAAAAGTCTGGTATCAACGCTCACTATGGTGATCGCCAGTCGCGATCCTTATAGTGCAGCTCATTCCGAGCGAGTGGTGTTGGTGACCAATGTGCTAGCAAAAGAGCTTCTTGTTGATGAAACAACGGCGGCAACCGCTGAACTCGCAGGAGCCATGATGAACTTGGGTAAAATTCTCGTCTCTCGGGAACTGCTTGTAAAGCCGACCAATCTTACCGCCGATGAGCTGACCACCATTAGGTCAAGCATGCTCAAAAGTGCGGATTTAATAGAGGGGATCGAGTTTGAAGGACCGGTCTGTGAAACTTTACGGCAGATACAGGCGCATTGGGACGGCTCAGGTGAGCCCAGCGGTCTTTCGGGTGAAGACATATTACTCTCGGCGCGCATCGTTGCGGTGGCAAATGCATTTGTTGGCATGACCAGTGCACGGGCCCATCGTTCGGGTATGGATATGAGAAAGGCAGTGCAAATCCTGATGGCTGATGCCGACCAGATATATGACCGCCGACCGGTTGTTGCGTTGATGAATTATCTTGAAAACAAAAACGGCTTTGAAGAATGGAGAGCCTTCGGCACGCCGCCGCAAAATATAGTGTAACGTGTATAAGCAAAAAAAAGGCGTCTTGCTTTGAAACAAGACGCCTAGTAATAGTACTTATCAGGTATTAAGTACTCAGGGTATTCCTTTAGAAAAGGTCCTGATCATTCAGGGTTCTGGGCTTCCCATTCTTTCTCGATTTTATTTCGAGATTGGATCATGCCATTTGCAACATAGATGCAGAGGCCGCCAATAAGAACGGTAACAATCATTGCGATAGCAGGGAGTAGTAAATGTGGTCCTGCCAGTGCGATAGAAAGTAGTAAAAAAGCTGTTACGATCCCACACGCGATAAAATTGATTGTATTAGCCATTTTCTTCCTTTTCGTTCCTGAGTATTAGTATGTGTTATATTCAATAAAATCATTGACCTAAGTCAAGTACTGCGAATTTTCTAAAAAATCAAGTTTATTGATAAAAGAAATGCTTTTCTAGCAAAAAAACATTACATATCAGAAAAGAGAAAGAATAAGGAGCTGAATATGGGGCAGGGTAAGACCAAATTAAACGCACTGCAAAACCGCACATTGGCGCTTTTTCAGGAATTGGCGAGAAGTGAAGAAACATCTGCGCCTATAGAAGGCAGCGATGAAATTTCGATCATGTATATGCCGACGGCACATGGTAATCATGTCCATATAGGAAGGTTTGTGGTTTCTGCAAAAGATGCAAGCGGGTTTAACAACGAGAGGGTGTGGCAGGCTTTGGAACGTAAAGGACTTGCGAGGTCTGAATACCCATATCGACTTATTCTAACCAAGCAAGGCCTAGGCTATGAAACTGGTTTTAATGATGCTTTCGAGGTCTCAGACCACTAGCGCTGTTCATCACCTTTAAGCTGAAGATACCACATAAGGCCCACTGCGCCCCCTTTAATGAAAGGTAGAAACAAAAGTGTAAGGAGCAGGGTCATAGATGGCCATACCGCCATTTGCATCCAAAGTTCCGGATGATAAACCGCCTCAACAAACACCAGCATCGGTACAATAATATGCCCAACCAGAAAAATTGTAAGATAGGGCGGCAGATCGTCAGCGCGAATGTCACCAGTTGGTGCCGCGCAATTTGTGCAGTCCTGTGTTTTTAAATATCCATTAAATACTTTACCGCTCCCACAGTGCGGACAGGTTCTTTTGAGTCCACGACTGATTGCGTTAAGTATAGAGTAGGTGTCGCGGGAATAGGTGGATTTATCAATTGTTATCATAATGTAACCTGATCAGTTTTTGTTGAGGAGGGTAATAAGGGCCGATGTATCCCAACGGCCTCCCCCATTTTGTTGAATTTCTTCATAATATCCATCAACCAGCTTAGTAACCGGGAGTGGTATATCAAGTTTTTCTGCTTCTTCAAGGGCAAAGCCGAGATCTTTTCTCATCCAGTCAAGGGCAAATCCAAAGTCGAACTCGTTGCGGACCATTGTTGACGATCGATTTTCCATCTGCCAGCTTTGAGCGGCACCCTTAGATATTACCTCGACCACGTCATCGGCATTTAAGCCTGTTTTCATTGCGAAATTAAGTGCTTCCGAGAGGCCCTGAACAACACCGGCAATGCATATTTGATTGACCATTTTTGCCAGCTGCCCGCTGCCGACGGGGCCGAGCAGCTTGGTTTTTTTTGCGTAGCAGTTTAGAACTGGTTCCACTGCCGCATATGTACCACTCTCTCCACCGATCATAATGGTAAGCGCCCCGCTCTCGGCGCCAGCCTGACCGCCCGAAACGGGAGCATCTAGAAAACTGATATTTTTTTCATCACAGGCCTCGCCCAATTCACGAGCAAGGACCGCAGATGTTGTTGTGTGATCGACAAGTGTGGTCCCGCTGCCCATACCGCTGAGTACACCATCAGGTCCAAACGCAACGGAACGAACATCATCGTCGTTACCAACGCAAATAAACACAATATCCGACTCTGCCGCTGCTTCACGCGGGGTATTGCAACATGTTCCACCGTACTCCGCTACCCATTTTTCCGCTTTGGAATGGGTGCGGTTATAGACACAAACGTTATGTCCGGCATTTTGCAAATGACCGGCCATAGGGTAGCCCATAACACCAAGACCAATAAAACTAAGCTTCATATGTCATCCTTTAATAATGTGGGGGTTTTTCATCAAGCAAATCAGGTGCGCTGTCTGGCGTGTTGTTTTCAAGACTTTCTATTCTGGCGTCCGCTTTTTTGAGCATGCCACCAAGCCTTTCGATCAACTTCCACTGATCCGACACCATTTCGCTGAGGTCATTGATCTGGGCCTCCTGATGGGAGGCTTTGATCTCAAGCCTATTCAGTCTTTCTTCTAATTCTGTCATCTACTCATTCCTTAAAAGCTCATATATCACGACTGATTTTTTTTAGCCACAGAAATGAAAAGGGTGCTAGAGAAATCTCCAGCGCCCTTTCTATTAGACAATTTTTCTACCTGGGAAGGCTGGAATGTCCCATAAGAAACTCATCAACCGCCTGTGCTGCTTGACGCCCTTCGCGTATGGCCCACACCACAAGCGATTGACCGCGGCGCATATCGCCTGCCGCGAATACTTTAGGCAAATTTGTCTTATAATTGGAGGTTGGCGCTTCGACATTACCACGACCATCAAGCGAAACACCCAACTGTTCCAGAAGACCTTCTTTCACCGGGTTGGTAAAGCCCATGGCCAGCAAAACCAGATCGGCATCCATCTCATATTCACTGCCATCAATTTTATTGAACTCTTCATCAACCAGATGACAGCGGATCGCTTCGACATTGCCGTCTTCATCGCCGATAAACTCGGTAGTTGCGACGCTAAATTCACGGTCCGCACCTTCTTCCTGTGATGTGGATGTGCGAAAAATATGTGGCCAATTTGGCCAAGTGGTCCCTTTATCCTCGTGAGCAGGAGGCGGCGGCATAATTTCAAGCTGGGTAACCGAAACGGCGCGCTGGCGAAAGGATGTACCGATGCAATCTGACCCAGTATCACCGCCACCGATCACCACGACTTTCTTACCCGTTGCGACGATATCCTTAATATTGGGTAGCGGCTCACCGGCATTGCGACGATTTTGTTGAGTTAGAAAATCCATAGCAAAATGAATGCCTTTGAGTTCGCGGCCCGGAATATTGAGATCGCGGGGCTGTTCAGCGCCGCCGGCAAGCACCACTGCGTCATAATGTTCAGCAATTTTATGTGCCTGAATATCTTTTCCTACTTCCATACTTGTCCAGAAGGTGACGCCTTCTCGTTCCATTTGGCGCACCCGCCGATCAATCAGAGATTTTTCAAGCTTAAAGTCGGGAATACCGTATCTGAGTAGTCCACCAGCCCGGCGATTTTTCTCGTAAAGAGAAACTTTATGTCCCGCTCTCGCCAGTTGCTGTGCACAGGCCATCCCAGCGGGACCAGACCCGATAACCGCGACTTTTTTGTCGGTTTTAACTTTTGCGACCACCGGTTGGATCCAGTGGTTTTCCCACCCTTTATCAACGATTGCGCATTCTATGGTTTTGATGGTCACCGGCTGATTATCAATATTGAGCGTACAGGCAGCTTCGCAGGGCGCGGGGCAAACCCGGCCAGTAAATTCAGGAAAATTGTTGGTTGAATGGAGATTATCACACGCTTCCTGCCATTCGCGGTGCCACACCAGATCGTTCCAGTCTGGGATCATGTTATTGACCGGGCAGCCAGTATGGCAAAATGGGATGCCGCAGTCCATGCAGCGACCACCCTGTTTGGCGACAGCTCCATCAGAAAGCGGATTGATAAATTCATTATAGTGGCGCACGCGGTCACCGGCTGGTGCATACGTGCGGTCAAGGCGCGGCAGTTCTAAAAATCCGGTTGGTTTTCCCATTATTATTCTCCTTGTCCGGTATAGGCGGAAAGCGACGTTGCCGCTGCGGCCATTTCTTCGAGTGCGCGCTTATATTCAACGGGCATCACTTTTACAAATTTTGGCAGGTAGTCATCGATGTTGCCGAGGATGGTTTTTGCCCGTTCGCTATTTGTGTATCTCACATGATTTTCAAGCAGGTGGACCAGCCGTTCTTTATCATGACCCGACATATCGCCGCGCAGCACATCAACCCGGCCATGGCCTTCAAGCTCGCCAGAAGCATGGAGTAGTTTTGCCATAGCGTCTTCCTCAGGCAGCGGCGCGAGTTCAACCATCGAAAGATTGCAGCGATTTTCAAATTCACCTTCTTCATCAAGGACATAAGCGATGCCACCGCTCATGCCTGCGGCGAAATTTCGCCCGGTCGGCCCAATGACAACAACACAGCCACCCGTCATATATTCACAGCCGTGGTCGCCTACGCCTTCAACCACAGCAATGGCACCGCTGTTTCGAACCGCAAAGCGCTCGCCCGCGACCCCGCGGAAATAACATTCGCCGTTGATGGCTCCAAACAGAACGGTGTTACCGACAATGATACTTTGTTCCGGGACAATTTTGCTGTTTTTTGGTGGATAGATGATAAGTTTGCCGCCGCTGAGGCCCTTACCGACATAATCGTTTGCTTCGCCTTCCAGCTCGAAGGTTATACCAGCGGCAACGAAGGCTCCAAAACTTTGCCCGGCAATGCCGTTTAATTTGACATGGACCGTGTCTTCGGTCAGTCCTTTGTGGCCGTAGCGTTTCGCGAGCTCGCCCGAGAGCATAGCTCCCGTGGAGCGATCATAGTTATGAATATCGGCGGTGATTTTAACTGGGTTCTTGTTTTTAAGGGCTTCCCCCGCCTGATCAATTAATTTTCGGTCAAGGATGTCGACTATATCATGTTGCTGCTTCGTGGCATTATAGATGCTATCGCCCTTTGTCGGCTCCACTTTATGGAAGATTTTTGTAAAATCGAGGCCGTCACTTTTCCAATGAGAGATGGCCTTGTTTTTATCAAGAAGATCAGAACGGCCAATAATTTCATTGAGGGACTTAACACCCATATCAGCCATGATTTTCCGGGCTTCTTCAGCAACAAAGAAGAAGTAGTTGACCACATGTTCCGGCTTTCCGGTAAATTTGCGCCTCAGCACTGGGTCCTGTGTCGCCACACCAACTGGGCACGTGTTCAAATGACATTTACGCATCATGATACAGCCAGACGCAATAAGCGGCGCAGTGGCAAAACCAAATTCATCAGCACCAAGAAGCGCACCAATAATAACGTCTCGTCCGGTTTTAAGACCGCCATCAACCTGAACCGCAATCCGGTCCCGCAGGCGGTTCAGAACAAGTGTTTGCTGGGTTTCCGCCAGACCTATTTCCCAAGGCGAGCCAGCGTGCTTGAGTGATGTGAGCGGGCTTGCGCCGGTACCACCATCAAAACCAGAGATGGTAACATGATCGGCTTTTGCCTTTGAAACGCCCGCCGCAACAGTGCCAACACCAATCTCAGAAACCAGTTTCACACTGATCCGCGCGATCGGATTAACGTTCTTAAGATCGTAAATTAGCTGGGCCAGATCTTCAATGGAATAGATGTCATGATGGGGCGGCGGCGAAATCAGGCCAACCCCCGGTGTAGAATGCCGTACTTTGGCGATCACCGGATCAACTTTATGCCCAGGTAGCTGTCCGCCTTCACCGGGCTTCGCACCCTGCGCCATCTTGATCTGAATATCGTCTGCGTTCACGAGATATTCTGTTGTTACTCCAAAGCGGCCAGAAGCCACCTGTTTGATGGCGCTGCGCCGCAAGTCGCCATTTCGGTCCGGGGTAAAGCGGTCAGGCTCCTCGCCGCCTTCGCCTGTATTTGATTTGCCGCCAATTTGGTTCATGGCAATAGCAAGCGTCGTATGGGCTTCGCGACTGATGGACCCGAAGGACATAGCGCCGGTGGCAAAGCGCTTGACGATGTCTGCGGCGCTTTCAACTTGATCAATGGGGATAGCTTTTCCCATTGGTTTAATCTTGAACAGACCGCGAAGGGTCATTAATTTTTCAGCTTGCTCATTGACTGTCCGTGAGTACTCGTCATAAGTTTCGGACGAGCCGCTACGCACTGCATGTTGAAGCGCACTGATACTGTCAGAATTCCACTGATGTGCTTCACCACGTATGCGCACTGCATAGTCGCCGCCCACATCAAGAGATTTTTTATAGATCAGACTTTCGCCGAATGCCTGGGTGTGCCGCATCACGGTTTCTTTCGCAATTTCAGATAGCCCAACCCCTTCGATAGCGGATTTTGTGTTGGTGAAATAGTGCTCAATGAATGTGTTGTTAAGGCCAACGGCATCAAAAACCTGTGCACCGCAATAAGACTGATATGTGGAGATCCCCATTTTTGACATCACCTTGAGGATACCTTTATTAATGGCCTTCACATAACGTAATTTCGCCGTATGCACATTCACTTCTTCCGGAAGTTGTGGCAACATATTTTCAATTGTTTCAAAAGCAAGATAAGGGTTAATAGCCTCGGCACCATAGCCAGCCAGTGCACAGAAATGATGAACTTCGCGGGCTTCACCCGTTTCAACAACAAGCCCCACAGACGTACGAAGCCCTTTACGAATCAAGTGGTGATGTACTGCTGATGTGGCGAGTAGAGCCGGCAGGGCTATTTTGTCTTCGCACACATTGCGGTCAGACAGAATAATTATGTTGTCACCTTCAATCACGGCAACTTCCGCAAGCAGACAAATGCTTTCGATGGCATTGTTCATACCCTTGGCGCCGGTTGCCGCGTCGTAAGTACAGTCTACTGTAATGGTCCTGAAATCATTGTCCGGTATATCGCCGATAGTGCGGATCTTTTCCAGATCCTGATTGCGCAGGATCGGTTGGCTCACCTCAAGGCGCTTGTTGGTGCCGTTTACTTCAAGATCAAGAAGATTTGGTCTTGGGCCGATGAAGGACACCAGTGACATCACCGCCTCTTCGCGGATCGGGTCAATGGGCGGGTTTGTAACCTGAGCAAAATTTTGCTTGAAATAAGTATAAAGCAGCTTTGATTTATCAGAAAGCGCCGAAATTGGCGTGTCCGTCCCCATTGAGCCAAGGGCTTCCTGACCGCTGGTGACCATGGGTGGGAACAATAGTTTTAGATCTTCCTGTGTATAGCCAAAAGCTTGTTGTTTTTGCAAAAGGTCAACACCACTGGCTGGCTGCGGAGATACTTCAGCCGGGAGCTCTTCAAGTTTAATCTGAGTACGGTTTAGGATATCCTGATAGTCAAATGCCCTTGCCATTTCATTCTTAATCTCGTCGTCGGAAATGATCCGGCCCTCTGCTGTATCTATCAGCAACATCTTGCCGGGTTGTAGGCGCCATTTCTGAACAATATTTTCTTCTTTTATCGGTAGTACCCCTGATTCGGAGGCGAGGATCACCATATCGTCATCGGTGACGATATAGCGTGCAGGGCGCAGGCCATTACGGTCAAGTGTAGCGCCAATTTGAATGCCATCCGTAAAGGCAACAGCGGCCGGGCCGTCCCATGGTTCCATCAAAGCGGCGTGATACTCGTAAAAAGCGCGACGTTCAGCACCCATAAGGGGATTTCCTGCCCAGGCTTCGGGGATAAGCATCGTCATCGCATGCATGATGCTATAGCCACCCGCCACCAAAAGTTCGAGCGCGTTATCGAAACAGGCGGTATCAGACAGCCCCTCCGGGATCAGCGGCCACAGCTTAGCAAGATCTTCTCCGATGACGCTCGATTCCATATTAAATCGGCGCGACGCCATCCAGTTTACATTACCGCGTACAGTATTAATTTCGCCGTTATGACAGACCATACGAAAGGGTTGCGCCAGGCTCCAAGTGGGGAATGTATTGGTGGAAAAGCGTTGGTGAACAAGCGCAAGGCCCGATTTGACCCGCTCATCGGTGAGGTCAGTGTAATATTCACCCACCTGACCCGCGAGAAGCATACCTTTATAAAGAATGGTACGGCTTGAACAGCTGCACGCATAGTAAGCGCTGGTATTTTCCTGCATATCAATGACGATGTTCGAAAGCTGCTTGCGGATTATATAAAGCTTAAGCTCAAAATCAGCATTACGAGTGATGTCATCAGCTTGGCCGACAAAGCCTTGAGCAATGAAAGGTTCGGTCGATTTTACATTATCGCTAAACTTTGAATTGTCTGTTGGCACATCTCGCCAACCGAGGAACTTTTGTCCCTCCTGTGTCACAAGATCTTCGAATGTTTTCTTGATTATTTCCCGCGTTTCTTTCTCGTGGGGCAGGAAGATCATCAGAATGCCGTACTGACCTTGCTTGGGTAAGGTGATTTTTAGATTTTTTGTTTCAGCGCGCATAAATTCATCAGGAATCTGCAACAGAATACCCGCGCCGTCACCGGCAAGGGGATCGGCACCAACCGCCCCGCGGTGAGTGAGATTTTCGAGTATTTGCAAACCTTGTTTTACAATGGCATGCGACTTCTCGCCTTTAATATTGGCAAGAAACCCGATGCCGCAAGCGTCATGCTCGTTTTCAGGATTATAAAGGCCCTGTGAAATGGGCAGTCCGCGACTATTTAATGGCACCTGATGGGTCATCTAAACTTCTTCCTTATAACTATAAATATGTCATACTATTAGCGGCCGAAAAATATTTTTCCAACACGCGTCAGGCCGAGCGACACGAACCACGTTTCCAATTCGGGAAATCGATTATGATCCTTGCTCAGCAATTTAGTAGACAACTGCAGCGGGCGAATATGTTAAACAGGGTTTAACACGCCAGTACTGCAGTCTATAACTGTATCCAAGCGCTATATCTACAGTGTGGATTTTAAAAAGGCAAGTTTAAAAATGCTAAAATTAGAAGAATATTCTTTTACTAGCAAGGCAAACAAAAGAATATTTTAGAATAAGATGCCATTTAAGTGGTTAAATTAGAATACTTACATTGAAGAAGTCTGCAACTAAAGAAGATGATATGACCGATACACTGCCAATTCATGAAATTATTCCAAAGTTGAAGGAAGCACTATCGGAACGGAGTAACGTGGTATTGCAAGCGCCACCGGGTGCAGGTAAAACAACCGTGGTACCTCTGGAACTGCTCGGCGAAAAGTGGCTGGTGAGAAAAAAGATTATTATGCTTGAGCCTCGACGTCTGGCAGCGCGGGCTTCGGCAAGGCGTATGGCCGAAACGCTCGGTGAAAATGTGGGGGAAACTGTTGGCTACAGGGTGAGAATGGATAGTAAGGTGGGACCAAAAACCCGCATCGAAGTGGTCACCGAAGGGGTTCTGATTCGTAAACTTCAAAGCGATCCGGAGCTCAAAGATGTCGGGCTTTTGATCTTTGACGAATTTCATGAACGGTCCATTGAAGCGGATCTTGGCCTCGCTCTAAGTCTTGATGTTCAGGAAGGGCTTCGGGATGACCTTAAGGTCTTGGTTATGTCGGCAACACTTGATGGTGAGCGGATCGCCAGCCTTTTGAATGATGCGCCGCTAATCACTAGTGAGGGACGCAGTTTTTCTGTTGAGTATAGATATCTCGAGAACAAACCAACTCGCCCCATCGTGGATGAAATGGCATCGGCAATCACACGCGCTCTAAAGACGGAGCAGGGTAGTATACTAGCCTTTTTGCCAGGGGCTGGCGAAATTGAAAGAACAAAAAATGCTCTTGAATCTGCCACGCTGGATCAGGATGTCATAGTGTGCCCTCTCTACGGGATGATGTCATTTGAAGATCAGGATTTGGCGATCAAACCCGCCACAGGTGGTGTTCGTAAAGTGGTCCTTGCGACCGATATCGCCCAAACCAGCCTTACCATAGAAGGGATTCGCGTCGTTATAGACAGTGGTCTACAAAGAAGTGCGGTTTTCGATGTAACCAGTGGCATGACCGGACTTGAGACAACTATGCTTTCTAGGGCATCAGCCGAACAAAGGGCTGGCCGCGCTGGTCGACTGGAGGAGGGAATATGTTACCGACTATGGAGCGAAGCGGCAAACCGAGCCTTAAAGCCGTTTGAGATTCCGGAGATAATGAAGGTCGATCTGACGCCTTTGGCGCTGGATTTAGCGCTTTGGGGGATAGATGATGCTGCGGCACTCAAATGGCTGGACCTGCCGGACCCTGTGGCAATGGGCCGGGCGAAGGAACTGCTACAATCGCTTGGCGCACTTGATGACCAAAGACGGATTACAGTTCACGGTAAGGCCATGGCACGGTTTGCCATGTCACCACGGCTTGCCCATATGATCTTAACCGCCAAAAATCATGGCCACGGTCTGTTGGCGTTGACCATCGCTGCACTGCTTCAGGAACGGGACCTGCTTCATTTACCGGACAATATGAAAACGGTTGATCTTCGGCTTCGTGTTGAGGCGCTCGCTCATGTTAAGAGCGGCCGTATAAGTAAAGCAAAAATGCTAGGTTGCAAAATTGGCCGAGCCAAATCAATTCTCCGCCAGATAAGCATCTGGCAACGGGCTCACAACATTGCTGACAGCGCATTGGAGATTTCAAAATCTGGACTGGTTCTGGCGCTGGCCTTTCCTGACCGAATAGGGGGACAGCGTAGCGCTGCTTCGCCCGTATATTTGCTCTCCGGCGGGAGAGGCGCCAGATTACTAGAGAACGACCCACTCGTTGTGGACAAGTTTATAGCAGTGGCGCAGCTTGATAAAGGCGAACGCGACGCACGTATTTATTTGGCGGCTCCGGTGACGAAGAATGATTTAGAGGACACGTTCAAGGATCTTATTAGAGAGGAGCAAACTGTTGAGTGGGACACACAAGGTCAAACGGTTAGGAGTGTGAATAAAAAAGCACTCGGCAAAATGACACTTGATGCCAATAAAATAATTGACCCAGATCCCGACGAAATACGCAATGCGATGATCAAAGGGATCAAAAAAATGGGTCTTGATGTGTTGCCGTGGGACAAAAAAAGTCTGGCGCTCAGAAAAAGGGCTCAACTTATTAGGAACAGTGTCGAGCCAGATTTTCCGGATTTCACCGATGAAGGGCTACTGGATCAGCTTGAAAAGTGGTTGGGAGGGTATTTGGAAAATATCAACAGTCGGGCGGCTCTTAAGAAACTTGATCTCTACACTATTTTGAAAAACAGCCTTAGCTGGGACCAGCAACAATTATTGGAGCGCTTAGCCCCCACCCACATGAAGGTACCGAGCGGGTCCAATATTGCACTGAATTATGAAGCAGATCCACCGGTGCTGGCTGTTAAGTTGCAGGAAATGTTTGGTGCCCTTGATACGCCGACCATATTGAACGGCCAAAACGCGGTGACCGTGCATCTTCTTTCGCCGGCTGGAAGGCCGCTTCAAATCACCACTGATCTGGCTGGATTTTGGCAAAATTCCTATCCTGAGATTAAAAAAGAGATGAAAGGTCGTTACCCTAAACACCCGTGGCCCGACAATCCGCTTGAGGCCATACCGACCCGAAAACTTAAGTCACGAAATAAATAAATTATTTTTAGTGCCGTAGGCCGCAGAAATAATGAAGTTTGTAAAATTTTAGAAAAATGCGACATACTAGTTATTGACATTAGGGCACCGCGCAAATACCATATCTTGTGTTATTTGAATTTTTTAAGGGTAGCAATCAAGAAAATGATTATACTACAATACTCTAGCTAAGTTTATAATAATAATTAGGGTGATTTGTTTGTTATCGAACAAAATGTAGTTGCTTAAAAAAATACAAGAAACGCACTGAGAAAACCGCCAATTGGTTCATAATTTATGAATTCTATAGTAAAATATTGGCCTTTCCGGAGTCGTTTTATAAAAAATACTTTTGGCCTGGAAGAATGTTCGGGTTGGATTAAAGGGAGTGGAAATATTGTCTGCGTCAGTGCTTAACGAAACTATTCAGGTTAAAGATCATTCACGTGTAATTACCGATGAAAGTAGAGACGACTTGCTCACAGATTTTGGCAAGGCGACTCTTACCGACCGGTATCTTATGCCCGGCGAAACATTTCAGGATATGTTTGCCCGTGTCGCCAGTTTTTATGGTGATGATGAAGCTCATTCTCAACGTCTTTATGATTATATCAGCCGCCTTTGGTTTATGCCCGCAACCCCCGTTCTAAGCAATGGCGGAACGAAACGTGGTCTTCCGATTTCCTGTTTTCTCAATGAAGCAAACGATAGCCTTGCAGGCATCGTAGGACTTTGGAACGAAAATGTATGGCTTGCTTCCAAGGGTGGTGGCATTGGAAGTTATTGGGGCAATCTTCGCTCAATTGGTGAAGATGTCAGCACCAACGGAAAGACATCAGGGATTATCCCGTTTATCCGTGTGATGGATAGCCAGACTTTGGCAATCTCACAAGGGTCACTGCGCCGCGGAAGTGCCGCGGTTTATCTGCCTATCAGCCACCCGGAAATAGAAGAGTTCATTGAAATTCGCCGCCCGACCGGGGGGGACCCCAATCGCAAAGCCCTAAACCTTCACCATGGCATAGCCGTTTCAAATGCCTTTATGCGTGCAGTTGAAGCTGACGAAGAATGGGCCCTGACCAGCCCTCATGATGGCGCTGTTCAAAAAACCGTGTCAGCCCGCGATCTCTGGGTCAGAATTCTCACCGCTCGCATTGAAACCGGTGAGCCATATATCCTTTACATCGATCATGTCAATGATGCGACTCCGGAGCATCATAAACTGGCCGGTCTTAATGTTAAAACATCTAATCTTTGTTGTGAAATTACCCTGCCAACCGGGATTGACCACCTTGGTGAACAGAGGACGGCAGTATGCTGCCTTTCTTCTATTAATCTTGAAAAATATGATGAATGGAAAGACCATGATCTATTCATAGAAGATCTGATGCGGTTTCTTGATAATGTTCTTCAGGATTTTATCGATAGAGCACCTGATTCAATGTCGCGCGCTAAATATGCGGCAATGCGTGAACGCAGTGTTGGTCTTGGCGCAATGGGCTTCCATTCCTTCTTGCAGGATCGCATGATTCCGTTTGAAAGCGTAATGGCGCAAGTTTGGAATAGAAAGATTTTTAGCCATATCAAGGAAGGTGTTGATAAAGCATCCGTAACCTTGGCGCATGAAAAGGGTGCCTGCCCTGATGCGGCTGATTACGGCATGATGGAGCGCTTTTCCAATAAAACCGCGATCGCACCAACAGCGTCTATTTCTATCATTTGCGGTGGAGCAAGTCCCGGAATTGAGCCAATTGCTGCCAACAGCTTTACGCAAAAGACACTTTCCGGATCTTTCAACGTGCGCAACCGTGCACTGAAAATACTGCTGGAAGAAAAAGGCAAAAATACCGATGAAGTATGGTCAAATATTACCGTTAATGGTGGATCCGTACAACATCTTGATTTCCTTGAAGATCACGAAAAAGATGTGTTTAAAACGGCGTTTGAGCTGGACCAGCGTTGGGTGGTTGAACATTCTGCTGACAGGGCGCCGATGGTCGATCAGGCGCAATCGGTCAACATCTTCCTAGCGGCCGATGTTCATAAACGGGATCTCCATCAAATTCATTTCCAGGCCTGGAAGAAAGGCTTAAAAAGCCTTTATTATTGTCGTTCTCTTTCTATCCAGCGCGCAGAAAGTTCGGAAGCTTCCGGCGAGGGCGCAAAAGAAGAAATGCTAAAAGCGATGGCAAAGGCACAGGAATCCTCGGATTACGAAGAGTGCCTTTCTTGTCAATAACTCATAAAATTACTAGGTAATATCATGGCCTTACTTAAGGAACGCATCTACTATAAACCATTCGAGTACCCTTGGGCATATGATGCCTGGTTGACGCAACAACGCGTGCATTGGCTTCCGGAAGAGGTGCCGATGGCTGATGATATTAAAGACTGGAATATGAAAATTTCTGAGTCAGAGCGCAATTTGCTGATGCAAATTTTTCGCTTTTTCACCCAGGCTGACGTGGAAGTAAACAATTGCTATATGCAAAAATATGGCCGTGTTTTTAAACCAACAGAAGTACAAATGATGCTGGCCGCTTTTTCAAACATGGAAACGGTTCATGTGGCAGCCTATAGTCATCTGCTTGACACACTCGGTATCCCTGAATCGGAATACGAAGCATTTCTTGGATACGAAGAAATGAAGGCGAAATACGACTATATGCAGATGTGGGGGGTCGACACGAAAGAAGACATCGCCAAGACACTTGCTGTATTTGGCGCCTTTACAGAAGGACTTCAATTGTTTGCGTCCTTCGCGATTTTGATGAATTTTCCGCGCTTTAACAAAATGAAGGGTATGGGGCAAATTGTCACATGGTCGGTACGCGATGAAACGCTACATATGACATCGATCATAAAGCTTTTTCATACCTTCGTGCATGAAAATCCGGAAGTATGGACTGAGGAACTTCAAAACGATTTAGTCAATGCTTGTAAAACCATTGTCGACCATGAAGATGCCTTTATCGATCTAGCCTTTGAGATGGGTGATATTGAAGGATTGACAGCGCAGGAAGTGAAGGATTACATCCGTTATATAGCGGATCGTCGCCTTACTCAGCTTGCTCTCAACCCTATCTATTTCGTTGGAAATAACCCACTCCCCTGGATGGATGAGATCTTAAACGGAATTGAGCATGCCAATTTCTTTGAAAACCGGGCAACAGAATATTCTCGTGCCTCTACCCAAGGTAAATGGGAAGAAGCGTTCGATTAAAATTGGCGCCTAATCCTCTTCTGAATTAAAATCCAAAGATAAGCTGTTAATACAGTAGCGCAGACCGGTTGGCGGCGGCCCGTCTGCAAACACGTGGCCAAGATGGGCGGCGCAATTTTTGCATTTTACTTCCTCTCGGATCATGCCGTGGCTTTTGTCGCGATGTATGTCGATGGCTTGTTCACTGAACGGCGCATAATAACTGGGCCAACCACTGCCGCTATCGTATTTTGCATCTGAAGAAAAAAGAGGCTTCTTACAGCAGGTGCAGATATAGGTGCCTGTTTCTTTGTGGTCGTTATATTTTCCACTGAAGGGATGTTCCGTGCTGGCGCATCTTGTAACCTGATATTCTTCCGCGCTAAGGGAAGATCGCCATTCACTGTCTGTTTTTTTCATCTTATTGACTTTTCATTATGATAGAATATCTATAGATAATATCACATATCGTCGCATGGTCGACTTAAAATGGAAATGGAATTCAGAATGGAAAAAGCAATTTTTGCTGCAGGGTGCTTTTGGGGTGTAGAACTTAAGTTTTCGAAGGTGGGCGGTGTCAGCGAAACGAGAGTGGGTTATATTGGGGGTGACACCACGGATCCAACCTATGAAGACGTGTGCGGCAAAATCACGGGTCATGCAGAAGCTATTGAAATCACCTATGATCCTGAAACGGTTTCCTACGAGCAGCTTCTTGATAATCTATGGGAGTTCCATGATCCCACAACTCTAAACCGACAAGGTCCGGATACGGGGAACCAATATCGGTCTGCGATTTTCTATCTCAACGACGCGCAAAAGAGGGCTGCTGAGCAATCTAAAGCGGCCATGGACAGTACCGACAAATTTAATGATCCGATTGTTACTGAAATTAGTCCGGCCGATAAATTTTGGCCCGCCGAAGAGTATCACCAAAAGTATCTTGAGAAAAAAGGCATCACCATCGCCTGCGTTTAATTTATAAGTATCAGGCGGGAGCTACCACCCGCAAATGCGGGTGATATTCCACTGGCTTGAGTTTTCTTTGTAAAGTATTGTCGGCAATAGCGGTGGCAATCATTAAGAAATAAAGCAAATCAAAAAAAGCAATATTTGTTGTTAAGCCAATCACAAGATAGGCCATAATTGAGCTTCTTAAGGCAATGCTGTAATCGTAAAACCAGGCGCCATTATCTACGTTTTTGCTCTGTCTGGCCATCCTTCTCGCGATGTTATAAGTGTAAAAGAGCATAATTAAGAATAACACAAACCCAACATAGCCGTGTTCGGCCAAAGCCTGAAAATAGGCGGAATGAATGGCACGGGCGTCCACACCTATCGGAACGTATCTGCTTATGACTTCCGGAACAAAGATAACATCGAAACCCCCACCCGTAACAGGATTGTCATTTACAATTCTAAGCGACGCATACCACATATCAACTCGTCCCTGGAACGAACTGTCAGTTTGTAGTTCGTTTGTAGTCGCCATACGTTCGGTCCAGCTATCTGGCATAAAGAAGTAGGCCACGCAGGCTATTGGAACCAAAATTTGGATCGCCCTGAAGAGCTTTTTTTGCAGCCAAGTGAAATAGAGCAAGCAAACAATCAATGCGACAAAACCAGTTCTTGATTGTGTACCTAGCACTGCAATCGCAGACAATACGGCACAAAATAGCGCAAAATATCGCTGGTAAATATTTTCGGCGTGCGAATAAAAGAAATACATAAATGGGGCTGTCATTACAAGAACTAGTGCCATCTCATTATTTCCATGAAAGAAGCTGCTTAAAGGGCCTAGAACATGTGCAGTTCCACCACTGGCTATGGTAAATAAGCCTCCCTTGATACCATAAAATCCATAAGACAAAACCATTACTTTCAAGAGCGCAACCATCCTCTTTTCTGTTCCGAGCATGGCATAAACCAATAGTGCAATCACCAATACTTTGGAAAACTTTTCCCAAGAATCATATGAGTAATCATAATTTATCGCCATGAATGTTGTTATGGTGCTCCAGGTATATAAAATCAAGATGACAGTGATGAGCGGATGGTGCGTGTAGGACTTGTACCCCTGCTTAAAGAAATAGCTTGCGATTGTAACTATAAAAAACAGGTCTATCCATTCGATGGAAAGGGCAAAGCCATACATATTGCTTTGTGGATACATAAAGGAGATAAAAGCAATTACCAGTGCCCCGACCTGATAGCGATAAAGCACCATCGGGAATGCGGACATCAGAAAAAGGGCCAGTAATATGTCTCTCACAATATATATCCTTTGTCATATACAAACTAAAATGAAGTAGAACGAGGTGCTATATATGAATGTATTCTACTTTAACTAAATTTTATGGTATCAGTTATATAGTCTAATTACTAAAAAATTGTTGATGACAATAATTTAGTTTTTTTAACTGCATTCGAGAAGAGACAATAGGATAATATTATGGTCGAAGCATTTATGTTTGGGATAATCGCCCTGATCTTCTACGTCATTTACGAAGCCGTATTTGCAGAGGATCGCGAAGTTGAAGAACAGTCTGGTAACATGGACAAAAAGAAGAACTGATTGCTTATCTCTTATGAGGGTTGCCAATCTAAAATTACTTTTCCGGAGTTTCCGGATCTCATAATTTCAAATGCTTCAGCATAATCGTCTATTGCAAAGTGATGGGTAAGGACGGGGCTCAAGTCCAGCCCACTTTCCAGCATAGCAATCATTTTATACCAGGTTTCAAACATCCTTCGGCCATAAATGCCGCGAATTTCAAGACCTTTGAAAATGACATGGTTCCAGTTAATAGCTGTGCCTTCGGGCATAAGGCCAAGCATGGCAATCTTGCCGCCGTGGTTCATGATGTCGAGCATGTCAGAAAAGGCTCTCGCATTACCGCTCATTTCTAGACCAACATCAAATCCTTCGGTCATCTGAAGGTCTTCCATAACATCCTTCAGGGCGTGACGGTTTACGTTTATGGCACGCGTTGCTCCCATCTGCTTTGCAATTTTAAGCCGGGTATCGTTCACATCTGTGATGACGATATGGCGCGCGCCCACATGTTTGGCGATGGCAACGGCCATAATACCGATGGGGCCAGCGCCTGTTATTAAGACATCTTCACCTACCAGGTCAAACTCAAGTGCTGTGTGTGCTGCGTTGCCAAGCGGATCAAGCATAGCGCCCAAATCATCACTTATGCTGTCGGGCAGGAGGCAAATGTTTGATGCGGGTACGCTTATAAATTCTGCAAAAGCACCGGGGCGGTTAACGCCAATGCCGACTGTATTTCGGCAAAGATGTCGTTCACCGGCGCGGCATTTGCGGCAGTGTCCACACGTAACGTGTCCTTCGGCGGAAACCCGATCACCAATATTCATCCCTCTTACTTCCGAGCCTATCTCGACGATTTCACCGGCAAATTCATGGCCGACGGTCATCGGAACAGGAATGGTTTTCTGCGCCCAGTCATCCCAGTTAAATATGTGAATATCTGTGCCACAAATGGCGGTTTTTCGAACCTTTACCAAGACGTCATTATGGCCAATTTCCGGCATATCCACATTTTCGAGCCAAATACCGACTTCTGCTTTTGATTTAACAAGGCTTTTCATTATGATACCTATTTGATGATTTTAAGTTCACGACCAATTTGCGCAAACGCAGCGATGGCCTGATCCAACTGTTCTTTCGTGTGGGCTGCGGACATCTGTGTTCTTATTCTAGCCTGGCCTTTCGGCACAACCGGAAATGAGAAGCCAATGACAAATATGCCCCGTTCAAGAAGTTTTTCGGACATTTCACTGGCTAGTTTAGCATCGCCAAGCATCACGGGGATTATAGCATGATCAGCCCCAGCCAATGTAAATCCAAGGGCCGTCATTTTTTCGCGGAAATACTGACTGTTCCAAATCAGTTTTTCAAGAAGATCGCTGCGTTCCCCGAGAAGGTCGATAACCTTGCACGACGTCGCGGCGATCACGGGCGCCAATGTATTTGAAAAAAGATAAGGCCTTGAACGCTGACGAAGCCACTCAACAATTTCTTTTGAAGCGGCCGTATAGCCACCGGACGCGCCGCCCATGGCTTTACCAAGCGTACCAGTGATGATATCAACCCGGTCCTGAACGCCGAAAAATTCCGGCGTGCCTGCGCCAGTTTTTCCGGTGAATCCCACGGCGTGACTATCATCGACCATAACCATAGCGTCATATTTCTGCGCAAGATCACAGATAGCTGGCAGGTTGGCAAGAATACCGTCCATTGAAAACACGCCGTCCGTGGCGATCAGTCGGAAGCGTGCGGTTTCTGCCTGCTTCAGGCAATCTTCAAGATCCGCCATATCATTGTTGGCATAACGAAAACGCTTCGCTTTGCAAAGCCGTACGCCGTCTATAATACTCGCGTGGTTTAGAGCGTCAGAAATAATCGCATCTTCCGGCCCCAGTAGCGTTTCAAATAGCCCGGCGTTGGCATCAAAGCAACTGGGATATAAAATAACGTCTTCCATTTTTAGGAATTTAGCCAGCCGGCTTTCCAGCTCCTTATGGATATCCTGGGTTCCGCAAATAAAGCGAACCGAAGACATGCCATACCCATATTTGTCCAGCGCGTCCTTCGCGGTATCGACAAGAGTTTGGTCATTGGAAAGGCCAAGATAGTTATTGGCACAAAAATTTATAAACTCACCGTCATTTGTATCTTTCACTTTAATAGTAGCGCTCTGCGGTGAGGTGATAACTCGTTCCGCCTTATAGAGACCTTCTGATTTAAGTTCCGCCAATTGTTCAGTAAGAAACTGTTGATAACGACCAGTCATATCGTGCTCCACTTTATGGGTATTAAATCGAATCTTGTTTGTACAATATATAGAATATCACATCTAATATATTAGACAAGAGAAGAAATGTGTTAATATATAGAACGTTATTTACTTAGGCGAAAGAACCACCAGCACAGCATGAGCATCGCCCACACCAACATTTTTTATAAGATGTTCGACATCTGCCTTATAGCGCGCGGTATCGCCTGAGGAAAGCTTTTGAAATTCACCGGCAGAGGCGATTTCGACCTCACCGGCCAAAATTGTCAGATGCTCTTCTGTACCTTTAACATGGGGATCAGAACTCAACACGCCACCTTTTTCGAGTTTGACGTCATACCATTCTATATTAGAAACGAGTTCTAAAGGGCCTAGTATTCTGAGCGTGCATCGCCCATCCGCGCTTTGAATCTCAGGGGTTTGATGGGCTCTAACCAACGAAATAGCGCGTTTCTTCTCATGGGGCTTTTCTGCGCTTCCGAGCAGCTCACCGATCTCAACATCAAGCGCACGTGTCATACTCCACAACGTAGCGACAGTGGGATTGGTTTTGTTGCGTTCAATTTGTGAAAGCATGGATTTCGAAACGCCGCTCTGGCTCGCAAGTTGATCAAGGGTCAGGTTCTTGGCGGAGCGAAGCTGTTTTATTTTCTGACCGATATCGGGCGGCGATGTTTGCGGCATATTGTAACTGTCCTGTAGATTTGTTCAATATACTGGATAAGCGGGCCTATAACAACATTAATTCTTCGCTATGGTCCAAAAGACGTTTCTCAAGTTCGGCCATAAAGCCCTCTTTATCCATACCACGCGGCATTGGCGGGAAATAATCGACATAAAGTGTGCCGGGCCATTTGATCCACGATTTCTTTGGCCATAAGACACCTGAATTATGAGCGACGACTATGATATCAAGCTCTTCTTCCTGTTGGTAGTAGAAAACACCTGATTTTAAGGGCCTTCGCTCGCCAACCAGAGTTCTCGTTCCTTCGGCAAAAATGATCATCGGTATTTTTCGTTTCAACAGTTCTTTGGCAAATACCGTGGTTTGCTTTTGCGCTTCACCTGCGCCGCGATTAATGGCCAGAACCCCCATTTTGTTCAGTATTCTACCAACGAGGGGAACACTGTATAGCTCTTTTTTGGCCATCGCTGTCAAATTTGGATTGCGACGATATAGGAAGTAGGCATCCATATTGCTCATGTGTTTGCTGCAAAGGATACAGCCTTTGTCCTTGGGGATATTTTCCAATCCTCGCTCAACAATTTTGATATTTGCAATTTTATCAAACATGAAAATAGTTGAATTGATTAAAGCCAATATTCCGCGCCGCATGGGTTTAGGAGATTTCAAGAACGAAAGTGGAGTAAGAACAAATATTATGAACAGAGTAAAAGAGATGTAAAAATAACAGTTAAAAATAATCGAGCGCAAAGCGATAGAGAACGTAAGATTTCTTTGATTATCAATCATGATCCGGTTGTTTTTTAAAAAGTGTTAAATATAAGAAACGTGACAATAATAAACTGATTGATAAGAAGCTTGCAACGATAATACATTCAATCAGGCCGATGGCACCGTGATCCAGCGTAAAGGTGAGGTAATAAGCCAGCGGTATCATAACTAGGCTATAACAAATTATATAAAATATCGCTGGCATCCAGATATCCTGCGCTCCACGCAAGGCATTGCCCACTACGGTTTGTGCAGTATCAAGAAAGAGCATCCATGCAGAAAGGGCGATCAGGGGCGTCGTCGCGGCAATGAGTACCACATCCGTACTAAAAAGACCGGCTATGTTGGCAGGGAAATATATCAAAATAATCATCAATGGCAGACAAATCATTCCGTTAAAGGCCAGTCCACACAGACCGGCCAGTGCCATATCCTGACGGTCTTCTCGCCCAAGGGCTATTCCGACACGCACCGCGGTGGCGCCCGCAATCCCGTAACAAATCATGAACGGGACACCAAATGTAGTAAATGCGATGGTCAGTGCACCGAGACTGATGGTACCAAGCAGCCCCGCGAAGACATAAAGTGCAGCAAAACCAAAATGTTCGACTGTGTTGGTAAAGCCTGCAGCGTACCCTATATGGCGATGCTTTTTCCATGCTTTCCAGGACATATCCACCTTTTCAAAAAGGCCATACTTTTCCCGGTCCAATACAAACAGTACGTAGCAAAGCAAGGAGACCGCAAGAAATATCCTTACAATATTTGTCGCCCATGCGGAGCCGATTACGCCCATTGGTTCAAACCCAAGATGTCCCCAGACGAGGATCCAATTGAGAAATATATTGAGTATATTAGCGATAAACATCAACACCATACCCGGAAGGGGACGGTTAATGCCTTCCAGAAAAAACTGTGAACTGAGCATTAATGCAACCATGGGGATGCCTATGGATAAAACACCGATAACCTCTCCACCACCACGGGCGATGTCTTCGGTTTGGCCCAGAGCCAGTAGAATTGGCTCGCCAAACAAACAGATAACAAAACTAACCAAACCAATAACAAGGCTATAAGGTATCGAGCGGCGCCAGATACGACCACAACGTTTATAATCCTTGGCACCGAAGGCATTTGAGGTCAGAACCATAGTCCCCATGAGAAGACCGATGGAGGCGACGATTAATGTTGAGGCGAGAGCGCTGTTGGCAATGCCCTGATAACCCACTTCCACAGTTGAATAGCGGGCGACCATGGCCGTATCTACGATACCAAGTGTCATGATACCGAGACGCTGTAAAATAATGGGTATGGATAAGGAAACCAGTTGTGAAAACTGCCTTTTTATCCGGCCTTTGTCCCATTTTCCATAATGTGTTTCAAGCGTCGTCATCTGGTCCTCTTCAAATTGCTTCTAAAGAGGTACATGAAATCGGAAAATTAGCAATTAATATTTTAACAATCGGATCTTATTCAGGCTCATCGATTCCAAGCTGGCGACAGGCGGCAGTTACAGTATTTTGTAGGAGAACGGCAATGGTCATGGGACCGACGCCGCCAGGCACCGGTGTGATCGCGCCTGCGCGCTGAGAGGCAGCCTCAAATTCCACATCGCCCACGAGCTTGGTTTTACCGTCTTCCTTTTCTATGCGGTTGATGCCTACGTCAATAACGGTTGCGCCTTGCTTGATCCAGTCGCCTTTGACCAGCTCAGGAACACCAACGGCGGCAACAACGATATCAGAACGGCCAACAACTTCGGCAAGATTTTTTGTCCTGCTATGGGCAATGGTTACCGTGCAGCTTTCATTAAGTAGCAGCTGGGCCATCGGCTTACCAACGATGTTGGATCTTCCGACCACTACAGCGTCAAGTCCGCTTAAACTACCCAGCTGGTCTTTGAGCATCATGATGCACCCAAGCGGGGTACAGGGCACCATGCCTTTGCCGCCCGTTGCCAGAAGGCCGGAATTGATAACATGAAATCCGTCCACATCCTTTTCGGGGGTGATGGTTTCAATCACCGCTGCTTCGTTGATGTGTTTGGGAAGAGGAAGTTGCACCAGAATACCGTGAACTTTGGGATTTTCGTTGAGCTCTTTGACCTTGGTGATTAGTTCTTCCTCGCTGACATTATCATCCATCAGATATTCAAAACTGTTCATTCCGGCCGCTTCGGTCGATTTATTCTTATTTCTCACATAAACCTGACTGGCGGGGTCCTCGCCAACCAACACAACGGCAAGGCCGGGAGTAAGGCTATATTTATCTTTTAGAATGGTGACTTTGCGAGCAATTTCTTCTTTCAGATTTGCGGCAAACGCTTTGCCATCGATGATAGATGCGGTCATTAAACCAATTCCTTAAGGTGAAATAAATTAAGCGAGCCGAATAATAGCCTCGGCGATAAACGGGGTGAGATAGCGCAGGGCAAAAAACACAATGATCGGTGACAAGTCAATACCGCCAAGATCGGGCATGGCATTTCTAATGGGTCCTAAGACCGGTTCAAACAATTTATGAAGCGAGCCGTAGACGACGCTGACAAACTGATTGTAAGTGTTGATTACATTGAATGAAACAAGGATGCTGATGACGATATACACAAACAGCAGTAGTGAAATGATACTTGATAAACCCATAATCAGGTCAGCTAATAAATAAGCAAAATTGCCCATCTTTTCAATCCGTTCATATTTTTCTAAATTTTAAGTCTTTAGTAGATGTAAATGCAAGGGCGTGATCTTTCAATAGCTACTTGATAAAAATGGCACAAAAATAGAGTTTTTGTTAACTTATTGTCCCTACTATGGTGTATGAATATTTGTATCTGAAGAAATCAGAGTAAGAAATGTGGTAGAATTATCTATAATCAACTTCGATGTGTCGGTTCTCGGCGGTCATTATAATGCCAAATATGGCATTGGCTCGAGCAGTTTTGGTACATCGGCGGCGTCCTTCGCCAGTAGAGGTCCGGCGGTGGTCACACCGTGGGCCGAAGAAGATGATAGATCCCTTCTTAGCCGCTATAATCAGATCAGAAGCAAATCCACTTTCATCAACGAAAATACCTCAGCCGTCAAGGCGGCGGGGTTTGATAAGGATGATAAAGCACTTTTCACCCTTTATAGCGCCCTCAACGATCTTAAAACCATTGCTGAATATGCCAAAGATGATAAGACATCGTCGTCGTTGATCGCAGGACTGAGCACAAAATTTCAAAGCGGACTTGCGGAAATAGATGCATATGTTCGCGCTGTGGAGCTCGATAAGCTGATCCTGATGGCTGGCGAGAAAAAATCCTACGTGACCACGACAGCAGTGATGGGCAAGAACGACCGAGATATTGAAGGGCAGGTTATATCCGCTAGCGAAACGGCGGCGCTGTCGTCCCTTAACGGCGATGAGGTTTTTACCATTAGTATTTCGGATGGGTTCGAAGCGGCAGAAGATGTTGTAATTGATCTTTCGGCAATTAGTGGTGATCTTTCTCTTTCCAACATAAAAAACCACATCAATAGCAAAATATCCGAAATAACAGAGCTTAACGGCGACGGTGAAACCGTGAGCAAATATAAAAGCCGCATTCAAATTGAAGAGTATGAAGACGGCAAGTTCGGTTTCAAGTTTGATGTAAATGGTACTGAGCAGCTGTCTTTTAGTGCCGCGAGCGCAGGTCCTGCCTTGATCTTAACGGGGACAAATAAATCCAGCGATTACGGTTCCATAGAAACGGGAACGCTGACAAAGTATGATACGCTGGATGGCAGCGGTCTTAGCAAAAAATACACCCAGGAAATTGTTGGCATTGATGCCAATGGCTTTGTCATTCCAGCCAGCGCAGATGATGCAGACGGCGAGGATATAAAATCAACCCCAATAAAATTTGAAACAACACCAACTGCGGTGGCAGTTGATAGCCATGGCAACAGCTATGTTGTCGGCACAACAGAGGGTGATTTCGGGACGCAGATCAACGGAGCGCAGACGAGTGATGTGTTTTTGTCAAAGTTCGATTCCACCGGCAACCTGCTTTGGTCAAGACTTGTTGGCGCCAGTGATGAAGCGGAAGCATTTGGAATTACCGTAGACGCGGATGACAATGTCATCATCGCAGGAAAAACCAACGAAGAGCTCGTCACAGCAGATGTGTTTGGCGGTACAGATAGTTTTATAACCAAATATGCGGTTGACGGGGAGGAACTGTGGACAAGGCAGCTCGATACCATATCAACCGATCAGGCCAATAGTCTGACCACAGACGCAAATGGCGATGTTTATTTTATCGGTCAGGTTTCGGGGCGTTTTGATACAACAACAACCGATAACGGTGGTACTGACGCAGTGATTGTAAAGCTGGGAAGCGCCAGTGGCACGGTGCTTGCGACAAGCCAATATGGCTCCGCAGCAAATGATTACGGCAAAGAAATAGCCATAGCTGATGATGGAAATTTGCTGGTGGTGGCGGAAGAAGATGGAAATGCGGTCCTTCGCAAGCTCGACAAAGATAATCTTGAAAGCACGCTTGCAACATATGATCTTGGTGATCTGGCAGGTGGGAAAGTCACCGGTATTTCCGTTGTTGGCACAGAGATATATATTTCCGGATCGACTTTAAATGGCTCTCTGAACGGTGGAACCGTTAGCAGCTCTTACAGCGGTGGTAAAGACGGATTTGTAACGAAACTATCGGACGGCGGATCAGGGTTTTCAGCGGATTGGACCGCTTATCTTGGCACCGTTTCATCTGACAGCATCGCGGACATTAAGGTCACCAGCGGCGCGGTTTATGTGGCGGGCACAACTGGTGGCACGCTTTCTGGTGAAACCCGTACTGGCCTCACAGATGGTTTTACGGCTAAACTTGACGGTGCAACAGGCGCTCTTGACTGGCAGCAGCAACTTGGCGGTACGGCCGGATATAATACGTTAACGGGTCTCGCGGTTGCAGAAAATGGTTCATCAGTACTTGATGTGCTGGGCCTGCCGACTGGCACGGTCAATAACACTCAAACCCGCGACGTCGAAACACAAACATCACTTCGGGCAGGCGATCATTTCTATATTTCCGTCAATGGCGGCCGTGATATCAAGATCGATATTCGTGAAGGGGACACCTTTGACCGCCTGGCGACAAGAATAAATACTTACTCAACGCGAAATCTGAAGGCAAGCGTCACCAGCGGCCCAGATGGCCCGGCTCTTAAACTTCAAGCGAACAACGGTGCAGAGGTCGAGTTTAAGGCGGGCGCAGACGGCAGAGACGCGCTTTCCAAACTAGGCCTGGAAGAAAGAAGCATAATCGCTTCCGAAGTACTGTTTGATCTGGATGACGATAAGGGCATAGATCCTGAAGACTTGGGGGGTGTATTTGCCCTTGGGCTCAACAGCGCATTTTCCTTCAGTACGCGCCAGGAAGCAGAATATATTTTCAATCAGTTGGAAAACGCTATTCAGACTATTCAGAGCGCTCACCGCTCACTGACCTTTGATCCGATAAGGGCGCAAATTCTTGAAGATGCTAAGAAAAATATTGGCCCGGCACCGGCCCATCTGCAAGACAGGCTCGCCCGTTATCAAGACGGCCTCCAGCGCGTGCTCGCGGTTACTGGCGGGACATATATATAAAAGGGTATTTCAAGATGATAAGATTTATAGTCGTTATGGCGTTAAGTTTTTTTATGGGCACAGTGGCAACCATTGCCGGCTCAGCGCCGGAAAAGAAAGAAGCTCCCGAAGATGTGAGCGAATTTGTTGAGATCCCACCGATAAGTGTGGCTATGTATAACAAGCGCAAGCGGCCAGCAGGTACAATGACGGTTCTGCTCCAATTGAAAATAGATGATACTGATCAGCGGGCAGAGGCGCGTAAGGTTATGCCAAGGCTGAAAAACGCATACATGCAGGAAACTTTAAAACTGGCCCTTAATTTTTTTGATATCAACCGTCCGGTCAACGCCAATATTCTCGGCCGTTCTTTGCAAAATGTGACCAATGGTGTGCTAAAACACGATAAAGCCCGCGTCCTAATTGGCAATATTGCGGTTCACAAGCGTTAATTTAGTGGGCTTCGTTCCAATTATCACCAATGCCGCAGTCAACGGTAAGCGGGACTGATATTTCAAGCGCTGGCAACGCAGCATTCTCCATTGTTTTACGGACCACCGGAATTGTTTTTTCCACTTCATCTTCAGGCACTTCAAACACTAGTTCATCATGGACCTGAAGCAGCATTCTGGCGCTCAGGCCAGCATTCTTCAGCGCGTCCGGCATCTTGATCATGGCTCGGCGAATAACGTCAGCAGCAGATCCCTGTATGGGGGCATTGATGGCGGCCCGTTCACCAAAAGAACGCCTCATGCCGTTTTTGTCATTAATGCTGCCGACATGTATTTTGCGGCCAAATATGGTTTCCACATAGCCCTTGTTACGGCAATATTCCTTTGTATCTTCCATATAATTGCGAATTCCGGGGAAACGTTCAAAATAGCGGTCGATGAATATTTTAGCTTCAGAGCGGCTCATGCCAAGCTGACGGGCCAGCCCGAATGAACTAATGCCGTAAATAATACCGAAATTGATCGCCTTGGCTTGCCGTCTGATGGCCGGAGCCATACCCTCAATGGGGACGCCGAAAACTTCGGATGCTGTCATAGCATGAATGTCGATGCCATCATTGAAGGCTTGTTTGAGGCTGTCGATATCCGCTATGTGCGCCAGCAGACGAAGCTCGATCTGACTATAGTCAGCTGCGACCAGCTTAAAGCCTTCCTCGGGAATAAAGGCGTTTCTAATCTTTCGTCCTTCTTCACTGCGAATAGGAATATTTTGCAAATTTGGATCATTTGATGAAAGTCGCCCCGTGGTTGTTGAGGCCATGGAGTAGGACGTATGTATGCGGCCCGTATCATTATTAATTTCATTCTGAAGAGCGTCGGTATATGTGCTCTTCAGCTTGGCCAGAGCGCGCCATTCAAGCACTTTTTCCGGTAGCAAATGACCGTCGGCTGCCAATCGCTCAAGAATATCGGCTCCCGTTGTATAGGCGCCGGTTTTACTTTTTTTGCCGCCGGGGATTTCCATTTCATCAAAAAGCACCTCACCAAGTTGCTTGGGGGATGCGATGTTAAACGGATGGCCAGCAAGCTCATGTATCTCGCCTTCAAGCTCCGCCAGGCGTACGGCAAATTCATTAGAAAGGCGCGCCAGCATATCACGGTCAACCTTGATACCGTTATGTTCCATTTCAACGAGTACCGGAACCAACGGACGCTCCAGAGTCTCATAGACGGTAAGCATCTTTTCCTGAACCAGTCTTGGTTTTAAGATCCGGTGCAGCCTGCCAGTAATATCCGCGTCTTCAGCGGCATACTCGGTGGCTTTATCAATTGGAACTTGATCAAAAGTTATTTGTTTCTTACCCGTACCGGCAATTTCTTTAAACGGGATCGGCGTGATATCAAGATGCACTCTCGACAGTTCATCCATGCCGTGTTTGTTAACACCGGCATCAAGCACATATGATATCAGCATCGTGTCGTCAAACGGTGTGATTGCCACGTCATATTTTTTCAGAATTAGCGCATCATATTTTATATTCTGACCAATTTTCAACACGGCAGGATTTGAGAGCAGCGGACGAAGAAGGTCCAGTGTCTGATCCAGTGGGATTTGATCCGGCATTGGGGCTTCGTCTGGCTCGGATAAAAGATCAACGGGTTCTTCCGAGTGGCTGACATGCTGCAGCGGGATATAGCAGGCCTCACCGCTGGTGACTGAAAGCGAAATACCGACAAGTTTGGCAGCCATTGCGTTGAGCGATGTGGTTTCGGTATCGATGGTCACCTGACGCGCATTTTCGGCCATCTTGATCCATTTTTTAAGCGCGTCCACCGTTGTTACCGTTTCATAGGTCACTTCTTTTGGCGCTGCAACCTCAATCGGGTCAAATTTCGCCGATATATCAGGGCCGAGATGGTTAAATATTCGCGTTTGCAAGCTTCTGAAATTTTGTTCTTCCAGAAATGGTAGTACTTTTTCCGGGTCAATGTCGCTGAGTTCAAAACTGTTTAAATCCGGAAGGTCAGGGACATCCTGTACCAGGGTTACCAGTTCGCGACTGACACGCGCTTGATCCGCGAACTCAATCAGGTTTTCCCGGCGTTTATTTTGCTTAACCTCAGACGCCCGTTCAAGGAGCGTATCAAGATCACCATATTCCTCAAGCAGCGACGCTGCAGTTTTTACACCGATACCGGGAACTCCGGGTATATTGTCGGAACTGTCCCCGGCAAGCGCTTGTATTTCAATGACCTTTTCGGGACCAAGGCCAAATTTTTCTATCACTTCTTCGGCGCCGATGAAGCGGTTTTTCATACTGTCAAACATGTCGATATTGTCAGAGACCAGCTGCATCAAATCTTTATCAGACGAGACTATTGTTACCCTGTGGCCTTCTTTTTCAGCCTGTTTGGCGTAAGTGGCGATGATATCGTCGGCTTCATATCCCGCGAGCTGAATTGACGGAAGGTTAAAAGCCTCGACCGCATCATGAATGATTTTAAATTGCGGAACCAGGTCATCAGGGGCCGGTGGTCTGTGTGCTTTATATTCTGGATAAATATCGTTTCGGAAGGTTTTTCGGCCAGCGTCAAAAATTACTGCAAGATGGCTGGGTCGTTCGCTATCATCCAAATCGCGCAGAAGTTTAAAAAGCATATTACAAAAGCCGGATACGGCATTTACCGGAGTGCCGTCGGGACGATTTAGTGGACGAATGGCATGATAGGCCCTGAAAATGAAGCCTGAACCGTCGATGAGATAGAGATGTTTTCCGTTAGACATGCTTTTTAGCGTTCCATTATTTTTTATGTAATACCCCGAATAGTCATTGACCCATAGACTAGCGAATGATACCGAATAAACAAGCTTATATTGGATCATTAAACATGACAGATCAAGAACTAGCGATAAAAATTCGTGGCCTAAAAAAAACCTATGCTGGCGAAGGTGCGTCGAAGCCAAAAGTCGCTCTTAAGGGCGTGGACCTTTCTATTCCAAAAGGTTCTATATTTGGACTTCTTGGTCCCAACGGTGCCGGAAAATCCACAACCATAAATATCATTGCTGGCGTCGTTGATAAAACGGAAGGCACGGTTGAAGTGTGGGGATTTGATACCATTAAAGACACGCGAAACGCCAAGGCCAATATCGGTATTGTGCCCCAGGAAGTGCATATTGATGCCTATTTTACCCCCTTTGAAATTTTAGAACTCTACGCCGGATATTACGGCATTCCAAAGTCGGAACGCCGTTCCGATGAAATCCTTAAAGCCATGCGCCTCGAAGAGCAGCGCGATGCCTATACCCGGCTACTTTCCGGGGGAATGAAACGCCGACTGCTGGTTGGAAAAGCCATGGTTCATAATCCGCCCATCCTGGTGCTTGATGAGCCGACAGCGGGTGTTGATGTGGAACTAAGGCAGCATATCTGGCAATATGTCAGAGAACTCAATAAGAAAGGCGTGACCATTGTTCTAACCACCCATTATCTTGAGGAAGCAGAAGAGCTTTGCGATGAAATTGCCATTATTAATAATGGTGAGCTGGTAATTTGTGAAAAAACACCAGCTCTTCTCAAGCAGGTCGATGAAAAGATGGTTGTCATTCAACCAGCATCTCCTGTTGAAAGCCTTCCGTCATCGATTGTGGAAATCGGCGGCAAGCTCAATGATGGCGGTGAAATTGTAATTCATTTTAGCCCAAGCGAAATCACGGTCGGTGAAATACTGAATAAGATTGCCGCGACAGAAATAGAAATCGCAGACCTGCGGACAGAAGAAAGTGACCTCGAAGATATATTCCTTCAGCTGACAAAATGCAGAGAGGACTGACCCATGACATTGAGCCACGATTTTGATGTTCTGGTGATCGGCAGCGGTGCGGCAGGCCTAAGTCTGGCTCTTCAGGTGGCGGATCATGCTAAAGTCGCGGTGCTTTCAAAAAGTAAAATTTCAAGCGGCAGTACCGCGTGGGCTCAAGGCGGCATAGCCGCGGTACTTGATGATCGTGACAGCACTCAGGCCCATATTGATGACACGCTGGATGCTGGTGCTGGATTATGCGATTATGATGCAGTAAAGTTTGTTGTCGATCAGGGCAAGGAAGCCATAAACTGGCTGATCGAAAATGGGGCTGATTTTACCAAAGATGATGAACCAGACAAGGAAACCGTAGTCGAGGGGGACTTCCATCTGACCAAAGAAGGGGGACATTCATTTCGCCGCGTAATCCACAGTGCCGATGCCACGGGCAAGGAAGTTCAAATCTCCCTTGAAAAACAGGTCAAAAAACATGCCAATATAACCCTGTTTGAACATCATATGGCCGTGGATCTAGTGAGCAATAAAAAGCGCTCCAAATGTGTTGGCGCTTATGTACTGGATACAAAGCGTGGTATGATTGACGTGTTTCGTGCCAAAGCAACCGTACTCGCCACCGGCGGTGCGAGCCGGGCGTATCTTTATACTTCAAACCCGGATGGTTCCACTGGCGATGGTATCGCCATGGCCTGGCGTATGGGATGCCGCGTTGCCAATATGGAATTTAATCAGTTTCACCCGACCTGCCTTTATCACCTGGAAGCAAGAACATTTCTTCTTACAGAAGCCTTGCGCGGTGAGGGGGCTTATTTACGTCTGCCAAACGGCAAGCGATTTATGGACCGATTTGATGAACGGGCGGAGCTGGCACCTCGTGATATTGTAGCCCACGCCATTGACCATGAAATGAAGCGGCTTGGTGTTGATTGTCTTTATCTGGATATTTCTCACAAAGACGATGATTTTATAAAGGAACATTTTCCAACCATCTATAAACGCTGTCTCAAGTTAGGTTACGATCTGACCAAGGACCCTATCCCGATTGTACCTGCGGCTCATTATACCTGCGGTGGGGTCATGGCGGATCTTAATGCCCGAACCGATGTCAGCAATTTATATGCTGTTGGTGAAGTGGCGCATACCGGCCTTCACGGCGCCAACCGTATGGCCAGCAATTCTCTGCTTGAGTGTCTTGTTTTTGCCAAAGCGGCCTCTAAAGATATTTCGAAGGTTCTGAAAAAGGAAAAACTGGACGCAGATATCAAACCATGGGACGAGAGCCGCGTCACCGATTCCGATGAAGAAGTTGTGGTGTCTCACAACTGGAATGAACTGCGCCATTTTATGTGGGATTATGTTGGCATCGTCCGCTCAACTCGCCGCCTTCAACGTGCGGCGCGCCGTATTGATATGCTGGCCGGGGAAATCCGTGAATATTATAGTCATTTTCGTATAAGCCCTGATCTTCTTGAGCTTCGTAATCTGGTGACGGTTTCAGATTTAATCGTGCGGTCTGCCATAAGCCGAACCGAAAGTCGTGGTCTTCATCATACGCTTGATTTTCCGGAAACAGATCCAGATATGGATGGCCGTGCCACTATCCTAAAGCCACCGAGACGGCCGCAAGGTCGCTGATCACTGTACAAGCTTTATCAATTTTTTATCAAAATATTTTAGAACCTGACGAAGGTCCTGTCCGCGCTTAAGAACCTGACCTTGACTGGACAGGATGGAAAACGCGCCCTGTTTATGCTTAAGGGCAGGATTTTTGGTAATGCGGAAAACGGGTCTTTCACTTGCCTTTTGAAACACAGCAAATATGGCGACGTCTTTGCTGGCGGAAATAGCATAGTCTTTCCAGTAGCCGGACGCGACCATCTTGCCGTAGATGTTTAATATGGCTTCGAACTCTGGACGTTCAAAAAATATAGTCGGGGGTGCGGCTCTGTTTTTCTGAGCCGAATGGAATGGAATTATCGTTGATTGATCCGTCATTAGCCTGATCTTGCGGCGAGTCTAAAATGATTGCAACTAAAATTGCCACAAAATGACCTTATTTCACTCTTAACTCCGCCTTAATTGGTCCCTATACCTGATACTGTTAGTCCCTGCAGCCAGTGATTAGATATTGCGAACCCTTTTCCCTCCCCTTCACCCAGCAATATTTTTTCTACTGGCTGCAATTTTTTTTAAGGCATGTTACTGTGCCCTTAAATCATAATAGAAGGGGCGTTTCCATGAAACTTTATGAACTTGTTGGACGTGATAAATCAAATAGCTTTAGCCCGTTTGTCTGGCGTGCTAAATTGGCGCTAGCACATAAGGGGTTTGAGTATGAGACCGTCCCACTACATTTTACCGAGATAAAAGAAACGCTTTCGTTTGCGGATGCTAAAACGGTACCTATTCTAGTTGATGGGGACAAAGTCACCACGGACAGCTGGGAAATATGCACCTATCTTGAGGACACTTATCCAGAGCGGCCATCATTATTTCAAAGCCGTTCAGCCGCCAGGCTTTTTACTTTTCAGCTTTCCATGCCACTGTTGGTGCCGTTGTTTCGAACGATTGTTGCGGATATCTATGATGTTATTGATGACAGTGATAAAGACTATTTCCGCGCCACCCGCGAACCAAGAATTGGCTGCACCATAGAGGAGGCGGCATTGGACTTTGAAGCATCGTTTTCAACCTTTAAAACCGCACTTTGGCCTTACCAGCAATATTTCAGTTCCGCAGATTTCATCGGCGGCGAAGCTCCCACATATCAGGATTATGCGCTTTACAGCACTTTTTTATGGGCGAGAGGGACAAGCTCGAAAAAACTGCTGGAAGACGATGATTCCATTGTCCGCTGGCTCGCTCGTATGGACGGACTTCTTGATGGACTGGGCAAACGGGTAAAAAAGATTGACTAAAAGCATATTTTTGATGCTCAATGCCTTGAAATCATGAACAAATACGCCATATCTCAACTATATGACAACAAATTTAGGACATGCTTAAAATGAAAAGCGAAAAACATGGCTTTGAGGCAGAAGTCTCACGCCTATTACACATGATGGTTCACTCGGTATATAGTGACCGGGAAATCTTTCTCAGGGAGCTTATTTCAAATGCATCAGATGCCTGCGATAAGTTGCGCTACGAGGGGCTAACCAATGCGGAACTTCTAAAGAACGCGGGTGACTTTGCCATTGATATTCATCTTGATAAAGATGCAAAAACATTGACTATTTCTGATAATGGCGTCGGAATGAATAAGGATGATCTTATTTCGCATCTGGGAACTATTGCCAGAAGCGGTACGTCAACATTTGTAGACAACATGTCCGGCGATGAAAAGTCGGACGTCAATCTGATCGGTCAGTTCGGGGTTGGTTTTTATTCCGTATTTATGGTTGCTGATAAGGTGGAAGTCATCAGCCGAAGAGCCGGCGAAGACAAGGCTTGGGCCTGGGTTTCAGATGGTATCGGCGAATATACAATTTCTGATGCAAAAAAAGACGGTACCGGAACGCAGATTACACTGCATATCAAAGATGACGCTTCAGAATTCCTTGAAGTTATGCGCCTTAAGAACATCATCAAGACCTATAGCGATCATATCACGTTGCCGATTACGTTGATCAGCAAAAATGAAGATGCAGAGGCAGAAGAAAAAGAAACATCAGAAAAGGTCAATGACGGAACAGCTCTTTGGGCGCGGTCGAAATCTGACATTACGGATGATCAATATAAAGAATTTTATCATCATGTGGCCCACGCCTTTGATGAGCCGGCAACAACGATCCATTACCGCGCGGAAGGTAAAATTGAGTATACGGTACTGCTGTTTATTCCAAGCCAACAGCCGATGGATTTATTTGATCCGTCACGCAAAACAAAAGTGAAGCTCTACGTTAAGCGTGTTTTCATCACCGACGACTGCGAAGATTTGCTGCCGGGCTACTTGCGGTTTATGCGCGGTGTGGTTGACAGTGAAGATCTGCCGCTTAATATCAGTCGCGAAATGCTGCAAAATAATCCGGTAATGACCAGCATTTCAGGTGCAGTTACCAAACGGGTGCTCAATGAGCTTGAGAAAAAAGCCAAAAAAGACGCGGATGGTTATAACGAGTTTTGGAATAATTTTGGATCGGTTCTTAAAGAAGGCATCTATGAAGATTTTGCCCGTCGTGACCAGATCTTAAAACTTTCGCGTTTTCACTCAACAGCAGGCGAAGAGCTTACCAGCCTTGAAGATTATGTTTCGCGCATGGGTAAAGATCAGGAAACGATTTATTACATTACCGGTGACAGCCTTGCAGCGGCAAAGCGCTCGCCGCAACTCGAAGGCTTTAAAGCAAAAAATATCGAAGTGCTTTACCTGACCGATCCTGTTGATGAGTTTTGGATGCAAATGGTGCCGGAATTTGACGGAAAGAAACTTGGTTCGGTAACTCGCGGCACCGCCGACCTCGATGACAAAAAAGACGATGAGAAGAGCGAAAATACGCCTGAGCTTGATGCTCTTATCGCGGTACTCAAAACGAATCTTGGCGAAGCCGTTAAAGATGTTCGCGTATCGAACCGCCTGACCGACAGTGCCGTCTGTCTGGTCGCTGACGATAACGATATGGATATGCATATGGAACGTATTCTTAAAATGCATAACAAATTTGATGGTGAAGCGAGCGCGCGGGTGATGGAAATTAATGCAAAGAACCCGCTTATAAAAACACTGGCGGCCGCAGCGAAGAAGGAAGGATCCGTGGATGCGCTTAAGGATGCATCGCAAATTCTTCTTGATCAGGCACGTATCATGGAAGGGGAGCTTCCAGATGATCCTGTGGCCTTTGCGTCACGGCTTTCTTCAATGATGGCAAACAGTTATAGCTAGTATAATCGGAATAGTGAAAAAGGACGGGTCATGCGAAAAGCACAACCCGTCCTTTTTTCATGGTCTTTCCATCAAATGCGATGAAGTTAGTAAGGAGTTGTTCATATCTTTTAGGGTATAACTCTGTATTGTTAATAATGTAGAGTATGGAGTGGGGATTGTCTGAAAAGTCGAACATATCGCCTCAGGCAAAAACGAATAAAATCTCAATAAGTAGAACAATTAGTCAGAGTTACTTGTTCTTTATGGAGCACTTTTTCGATTTTGTCAGACTATCTTTTGTGCCGATGATCGTATGGGTCAGCGCGGAATTTCTCTGTGACTATTTGATGTATTATTATGGTGCTCAGTTGAACCCAACAGTACCCAGAGCGATGGCGTCTGCTGCTTTCGCACTTGTTTGGTATAGGCAATTTCTCATGGGTGCGAAGCATGCGACCTACCTGCAGCTTATTGACCACGTTCTACGTCCGGGTGTGTTCGATCTGTCCTCTTTATTCTTTTCTGTTTTCCGCATCGTATTAACATCGATTATTTTGTTCGTTCCCACACTTCTTCTTTCAGTGAGCTTGATGCTCTATCAATATTCGCGGGGCGTGCTTATTGATAACGAAGCTGTGCAGACTATTGCAATTCAAAGCACGACAGCGATAATTTTGCTGTTTTCACCCGTATTGGTGCGGTTATCGTTCTATACGGTTGGTGTTGCGCTCGGCAGGCGGCGTATGTCCATGAGGAATATTTGGCGAGGCACGTCTGGCTATACTGTTTCCTTGTGGCTACTCATGCTGCGGGCATTTTTGCCAATAACACTCTATACTTATTTCATTACTTGGGCATTTGAGAAAATAGCGAACAGGCTTGCAGTTGATTTCATGACGACGTCTCTACTGGTCAATATACCGTCAGCCTTCTTTACTTTTATGCTTTTGGCAATTGTAGTCGGTGTAAACGGTGAAGCATTCAAGCATCTGTTTGGTATTCGCACCAGTCCTCGAGACTAAAAAAGCCGGGCACAATGACCCGGCTTTTCTTAGAATTTTTTAGTCTGCCTATTGCGAGGCTAGATTGCGAAGCACGTAATGAAGAATACCACCGTTTTTATAGTATTCCACTTCGTTTGCCGTATCGATCCGGCTTAGAACCACGATGTCTTTGGTTGAGCCGTCCGCATAGGTGATCGTTACATTCACATCTTGCTGCGGTACTATACCATCCGCGATGCCGACGATATCAAAAGTTTCGGTACCGACGAGACCCAGGCTTTCGCGGTTGTCGTCACCTTTAAATTGTAACGGAAGCACGCCCATACCGACAAGGTTTGAGCGGTGAATACGTTCAAAGCTTTCAACAATCACCGCTTTAACACCAAGAAGATTTGTGCCTTTGGCGGCCCAGTCACGTGATGACCCGGTTCCGTATTCCTTGCCGCCAACAACAACCAAAGGAGTGCCGGTATCCTGATATTTCATCGACGCGTCATAGATGCTCATTTGCTCGCCTGTTGGGATATATGTTGTGATACCGCCCTCGGTGCCCGGCGCCATAAGGTTACGCAGGCGAACATTGGCAAATGTACCGCGCATCATCACTTGATGGTTCCCGCGACGTGAGCCATATGAGTTAAAGTCAATGCGTTCCACACCATTATCAGAAAGATATTTGCCAGCCGGGCTGTCGGCCTTGATGGCGCCAGCCGGTGAGATATGGTCCGTGGTGATACTGTCACCAAGAAGCGCAAGCAAATTCGCACCCTTAATGTCGGAAATACTTCCTGTTTCCATGGTCATGCCTTGGAAATAAGGGGGATGCTGGATATAAGTGCTGCTGTCGTCCCAGGCGTAGGTCTCGCCTTCAGGAAATTTGATGGCTTGCCATTGCTCTGTACCGGCGAAGACGTCTTTATAACGCTCAACAAACATTTCGCGGGTCAGGGATGCCCGAATTGTTTCTTCGATCTCGGCATTGGTCGGCCACAGGTCTTTAAGATATACATCATTGCCGTCTCTGTCTTGGCCAAGCGCATCTTTGGTGATGTCGATTTGCAGTGTGCCGGCGATGGCATAAGCAACAACAAGCGGCGGTGACGCAAGGTAAGATGTTTTGAGATCCTGGCTCACGCGGCCTTCAAAATTACGATTACCGGAAAGAACAGACGCACAAATCATTTCATTGTCATTGATCGTGTTGCGTAGCTCATCGGCAAGAGGCCCGGAGTTGCCGATACATGTGGTGCAGCCATAGCCAACAAGGTCAAAACCAAGAGCATCAAGATGCGGTGTTAGGCCCGCTTTATCAAGATAGTCTGTGACCACTTGCGACCCGGGAGCAAGGGATGTCTTAACCCAAGGCTTTGAGTTAAGGCCAAGTTCATTGGCCTTCTTCGCAACCAGACCAGCGGCCATAAGCACGCTCGGATTTGATGTGTTGGTACAAGATGTGATCGCGGCGATGAGAACGTCACCGTGGTGAAGCTCAAAATCTTTGCCGTCAACTGCGAAGCCCTTGTCTTTTTCTGCGCCTTTACCGCGCGTTTCCAGTACTTCGTTGAAAGCGTTTGTTGCGTTGCTTAGGGATACACGGTCCTGCGGGCGGCTTGGTCCGGCGAGGCTTGGCTCAACAGTGGTAAGGTCCAGTTCAAGACCAGACGTATATTCAGGATCAGGCGTTGACGCATCGCGCCACATTCCTTGTTCTTTTGCATAGGCTTCCACGAGGGCGATTGTGTCGTCGTCACGACCAGTGAATTCAAGATATTCAAGCGTTGCTTTTGAAACAGGGAAGAAACCACATGTGGCACCATATTCAGGCGCCATGTTGGCAATTGTTGCTTGGTCAGCAAGGGTCATTTCGTCAAGACCGTTGCCGTAAAATTCAACGAACTTACCAACAACGCCGTGTTTGCGGAGCATTTCAACAACGGTCAGAACAATATCGGTTGCTGTGATGCCTTCGCGGGCCTTGCCAGCTAGTTTGAAGCCGACAACTTCCGGGATCAACATGGATACGGGCTGTCCGAGCATCGCTGCTTCCGCTTCGATACCGCCAACACCCCAACCAAGAACCGCAAGGCCGTTGATCATTGTTGTGTGACTGTCCGTTCCGACACAGGTATCAGGGAAAGCAACCGTTTTTCCGTCAACGTCCGCGGTCCAAACTGTTTTTGCTATATATTCAAGGTTTACTTGGTGACAGATACCGGTTCCAGGGGGCACGGCGCTGAAGTTATCAAAGCTGTTTTGGCCCCAGCGCAGGAATTGGTAACGCTCATTGTTCCGGGACATTTCAAGATCAACATTTTTTTGGAAGGCTTTGTTGTCACCAAAATTATCAACCATCACACTGTGGTCGATCACAAGATCAACCGGGCTAAGAGGGTTAATCTGGTCAGGATTACCGCCAAGACCTACAACTGCATTACGCATAGCGGCCAGATCAACCACGGCCGGAACACCGGTGAAATCCTGCATAAGGACGCGTGCCGGGCGGTACTGAATTTCCCGGTTCATTCGCTTTTCTTTTTGCCAGCCAATGATTGCCTGAATATCATCCGTTGAGACCGTAATACCATCTTCATAACGAAGAAGGTTTTCCAGAAGCACTTTCATTGAGTATGGAAGGCGGGAAATATCGCCTAGCTTCTTTGCTGCCTCGGATAAGGAATAATAATCATATTCTTTTTCGCCCACGTTAAGCGTGCGGCGTGTATTCAGGGTATCTTGACCTACAGTTGCCACGGGTAAACTCCTTTTTTTATTCGGATTGTTTTATAGGGCATGTTTTGACGGAAAATGACGTAAAATTCAAGGAAAATCGGCGTTTTCTGTAGTGGGTAAAGTTAATAATTTCTTAGAATAAGGCCCGCACGCCTTTATTTGTCGGAAAAAGACCTTATTCGAGACAAAGAATCACCAAAACTCTCCTCTATATTGGCTTTAATGGAAATAATTAAAACATGATGAGCAAATATTATGATTGTACAAAGAAAAACAAAGAGCGAATTTTTATCAGGCTTCTTTAATGGCAAAAACTTTCTTATTGGCTTGATGGTCGCAACATTTCTCGTGTTTGCGTCCGGTGCCAATGCCAGTGCACAGAGCGGCGAATTGATATCGATTTTGATCGGTGCGGGTCTGTTCACTGTTGCATCCGGGCTGCTTATTTGGGCGCGGGATATTTCAAAAAGCTTCTATATCTAAACTCGGGACTTCTCAGCAACCCCATATACTGCTATAGCTTTTTAGAAATCAAAGCTATGCAGTAGAGCCAAGTGGAAACCATAAATACCTTTTCAGTTACTGACCTATCCGTAAACCGCGGTGACAGGCCTGTGTTTCGTGCTCTTGGCTTTGAATTAAGTGCAGGCGCGCTTCTAAAACTGGTTGGCCCCAACGGATCAGGAAAATCGACGCTTCTAAAATCACTGGCCGGACTTATTGACAGCGAACAAGGCGACGTCTTATCAGACGGCAACTCTGTTCTCGGTGATCAGGAGTGGACATCAAGCAATATTTGTTACCTTGGCCACAAGAACGCTCTCAAGCGTGAATTTACCGTGCTTGAAAATATCGAATTTTGGGCGGAATTTTGGGGAAGCAGTGATAAAATATCGTCTTCCATCACTCAAATGGGCATCGGGTATCTTAAGGATACACCGGTTCGCTATCTTTCCTCCGGTCAAACCCGGCGCACGGCACTGGCTCGCTCACTTTGTCACCCGGCAGCCCTTTGGCTTTATGATGAGCCAACGGTCGGACTTGATGATCAGGGATTGGGTCTTCTGGCCGCTGCTATGAAAAACCATCTCTCTGGTGGTGGCATGATTATTTGTGCCACCCATGTAGATCTCGGCCTTGAGGACGGCGCGCTTAAAACCCTCGATCTTGCTAAGTTTTCAGTATCGCTCTCATCCTTGGGGGATCAGTGGTAATGAACACTCAATTTTGGTCCATCGTAAAACGCGACATCAAAATAAGCTGGCAGGGCGGCAGTACCAGCAGCATGGTGTTGGCGTTCTTTATAATCGTAGTCACTTTGTTTCCGCTTGGTGTCGGACCAGAGCAAAATATGCTCGCCCGCATTGCCGTTGGTGTGATTTGGGTTGCGGCACTTCTTTCTTGTCTTCTTTCTCTTGATCGGATTTTTCAGGCGGACTATGAAGACGGCACCCTTGATCAATATGCGCTTAGTCCCTTGTCACTCGAGCTTATTGTCATCGGCAAAGCTCTGGCTCACTGGGTAACAACGTCATTGCCGCTGATACTGATCACACCGCTTCTTGGCATTCTCATGAATATGGATGATGCGGCCTTCTTGCCGCTGATGTACGCCATGCTGATTGGCACTCCGGCTCTGTCGCTGATAGGTACCATCGGCGCTTCACTTACTGTGTCTTTGAAGCGAGGCGGCGTGCTTCTCTCGCTTCTTATTTTGCCGCTCTATGTCCCGGTGCTGATCTTCGGCGTCATGGCAGTGGACGCGAGCGTTCTGGGCACTGGCGGTAATGCGCCACTGTTGTTCCTCGGCGCCGTAACCCTCTTCAGCCTCGCCATCACCCCTTGGGCCTCAGCCGCAGCAGTAAGGCTCGCATTGGATTAACAGGAAGGCCACTTGGTGGCTTAATCTCACGGTCCAGAAGAATTCTAAAGATGTTATTTCATAGCAGCTTTTATCAAAACCTCTGCCGCGGACTTCGCATTATTTGCTACATTTTCCGGTCCGTGAAGATGCGCGAGTACGATCGCCCCTTCCTTAAGTAGCATTAACTGACGCGCTAACTGACCAGGATTGTCAATTCCCGCTTGTTCGGCAAGGCCAATAACATATGCAAGTAGTAATCTTTTATGCTTTGCAGATGCCATATGAATCGGGTCTTCATGTTTTAGATATTCAGATGAAGCCCGTATAAACATGCAACTCAAAAAATCCTCTTCGTGGAACCACTCATCGAGTGCGTCGAAAATTGCCAAAAGCCTTTCAACAGGCGTATTCGCCATTTCTTCGATGCGGCGAATAAACCAATTTCTAAACTGTTCATCCCTCAAGGCTAGAACTTCAAGTATTAAGTCCTCCTTTTTGCGAAAATGCTTATACATTGACGTCTTGGATATCCCCGTTTCTTTCGCAAGCCTATCCATACCTACGGCTTGAAATCCGCCCTTATAATAGGCCAGTAGAGCTTTCTCTATAAGTTCCGTTTTCTTAGAAGCACTCATCATAAAATCCTAAATGGTTTACTGTTCTGTACATACATGAACTTGCTAGCCTATGTCAATATAAACGGCTCTTCTATACCCAAATAATACGTAAAATAGGAATAATTATAAAAATAGGTTGACAGAACGGTAAACAATCATTAAATAACAGTTAACCGATCGGTAAAGGTCGCTAACATTTAAGCCTTACAAAGGAAATAAAAATGCTTCGGAACGTAAACATCTTTAAGAATAAATTTATTGAAACCACGCTATTGGCGTCGGCATTAATTGCTCAAACCACAAGCACTTCATTTGCGGCTGATACTCTATCGCAACAAGCACCAGAACAAACCACCTTTCACAAAACAGTGAAGGTAGATGGTCTTGATATTTTTTACCGCGAAGCAGGGCCCAAAGATGCTCCGGTTTTGTTATTGCTGCACGGGTTCCCAACGTCATCACGGATGTTTTCCGATTTGATCGATGAACTTTCTGACGATTACCGATTAATTGCACCTGACTATCCAGGGTTTGGTAATTCCTCTATGCCTTCCGTTGATGAATTTGAATATACTTTTGACAATTTAGCCAACGTGGTTGACGGATTTGTGGATGAAATCAATCTCACATCATATACTCTTTATGTAATGGATTACGGTGCACCAGTTGGTTTTCGCTTGGCTACGATGCATCCTGAAAAAGTAGACGGATTGATCATTCAAAACGGCAATGCATACGTTGAAGGGCTAGAAGATTTCTGGACACCTTTTAAAGCGTACTGGGAAGACCGCACTGATGAAAATGCTACGCCTCTTAAAGCATTTTTAAATATCGATGCTACCAAGTGGCAATACACCCACGGCACCCGTAACCCGGAAGTGATTGATCCTGATAATTGGGTTGTTGATCAGTATTTTCAGGACCGTGATGGCAATAAAGATATTCAGCTAGAGTTATTTTACGATTATGGCTCAAACCCACCTCTATACCCAGAGTGGCAAGAATATTTCCGCACTCATCAGCCAGATACGTTGGTTGTCTGGGGTAAAAACGACTATATCTTCCCCGCATCTGGTGCTCACCCATATCTGCGTGATTTGAAGAATGTTGATTTCAATTTGCTGGACACAGGCCATTTCGCTCTTTCAGAAGATGGTCAGTTGATCGCCGAAAAAATTGAAAACTTCATGGAAAATAAATAACAAATGAAACGGCTTGGCGACGATCAATATATCGCCAGGCCGTTCTTCACCGTTACTCACTTCATTTAAGGAATATTAAATGGCCCATAGATATACCGAAATAATGTTCACCGACAATGTGAAAGAAATACAGCAACAAAAAGGAAGCCGTAACAGCTATTCCCGTTTCGAGGAAGGCGAAGACTATAATAATATTCTAGGCCCCAAAGAGGCTGATTTTATATTAGAAAGCGATAGCTTCTATATTGCATCCGTCAGCGAAACAGGCTGGCCTTACGTCCAGCACCGTGGTGGTCCAAAAGGGTTTGTCAAAATAATAGATGAAAAAACCATCGGCCTTGCTGATTTTAGTGGCAACAAACAATATATTAGCGCTGGAAATTTTAAAGGTAATGACCGGGTTTCTTTATTTTTTATGGATTATAAAAATAAAAGACGTCTAAAAATGGCGGGCCGTATTAGTGTGATTAATGAAGGTGATGTTGTCGGCCATCTGACTGTGCCCGACTACAAAGCAAAAGTTGAGCGAGGATTTATCATTAAAATTGAAGCGTTTGACTGGAATTGTCCTCAACATATCACCCCCAGATATACCAAAGAAGATATGCAGCCCTTGATGGATCATATTGAAAAATTGGAAAATGGGATTGCAAAATAATGAAATCGTTACTTCATAAAATTCGGGCAGTTGGCTCTTCCCCTCCGCGCGCACCAATGAAGCATATTTTGTGGTCTTGGCTGGGCAGTGCTTTTGCTATTGGCAGCGCTGCGGCGATCGCTGTTTTCGCTGAAATGCCTTTTGTATTCGCACCTCTTGGTGCCAGTGCGGTTCTTGCTTTTGCAATACCGGATAGTCCACTTGCTCAGCCAAGAAACATTATCGGCGGTCATTTAATTTGTGCAATTGTCGGCGTGTTGTTTCTGATCTTTTTAGGCAATGCCTGGTGGGTAATGCCTTTGGCCGTGGCAACCGCCATCGCGGCAATGCTACTAACCAAGACGGTGCATCCCCCAGCTGGCGCAAACCCGTTAATAGTATTAATGGCAAGTTCACAATGGGATTTCGTGTTTATGACCGTCTTACCTGGCGCCATGATCCTGACTATGTGCGCTTTGATTTTTAACAACCTTGCAAAAGACCATCGTTACCCCACCTATTGGTGGTAATGGCCCTCGTGCTGAACATTTTGATCATTTGCTTGCATGGTGTCATCAACAAAAAATGACAATTTCGGATATTCTGGATATGCCCTTCTATCACCCGGTAATAGAAAAAGGTTTAAGAACGGCGCTACGTGATCTAAACGGCAAGCTCCGTCTTGGCCCAGTTCCAGTAAAAAGACGTACGGACTGCGGCCCAGGTGCATGATCACTCAGTAGGAGCTTTCAACATTCGCTTTTGAGTAAAAATACTTCATGAGGTGATAAAATCGCGTAACATGGATTGGTTTTTCGCCGCGAAAAGGATGGACAAAATAAAAAGACCATTTTTTGCCGTGATAGTCATTTAATACACGTGTTAATTGACTATTCTTGGCATAAGATTCAACAGCAATTGAAGATAGTAACGCAACCCCCATACCCTGTTTTGCCATTTCAACAATACTAGATAGGCTATTGCTACGCACATAGGGTCGTAGCTCTCTGGTTTCATCCGTTTGTTTTTCGTTCTTATAAAAAGTCTGAGTTTTATTTTGCCAGTCAGCGAGTAGCCATCGATGTTCGGAAAGATCATCCAGCTTTTCCGGCATTCCTGATTTTTGAATATACTCAGGCGAGGCAAAAAATTTCTCTGTTATCATTCCGAGCGGTAAGGCGCGATAATTACTGTCCGGCAAATCACCTGCAAAAATCGCTACATCCAAATTTTCATTAATCAAATCCAGTGCTTCATCCGTAATCACAACCCGCGGTTCAATTTGTGGAAACTCAATGCAGAGCTGCCTGATCGCAGGGGTCATCACATCTTTTTCCAAGAGATGAGGGGACGTTACGGCAAAAACACCTGACGGAACCTCCTCGGCGCTTGCTAACTCTTGAAAGGCCAGGTCTACCTGATCTTTTAAGCTCTCACTTCGTGACAGAAGCTTCGCTCCATTCGCCGTCAATGACATGCCACGGGTGTTACGTGACAGAAGCTGCGCCCCCATCTGTTCTTCTAACCGACTTATATGTTGGCTAATTGCTGATTTGCTCATGCCAAGGTGGATTGCGGCTTTGGTGAATGATCCGCGGTTGGCGACTTCTGCAAAAATTAACAGGCTTGGCAATAATTTTACATTGTTCATATTTTTAAACAGTGAGTTAATATTATGGGTATTGTTTTTATATATGTCCAATACTAGTTTCTTGTCAAGGCTACAAATTGAACGAACATGGACCAAAGGACAAATATAATGACCGCTTATATCATCGTCGACCTCACGCCGACAGATAAACAAAAGTTACAGCAATATTCAGCTATGGCGGCTGAGACATTAATCCCTTTTAACGGCGAATTTATTGCAAAAGGACCAATTGAAGTCCTGCACGGCGAGCAAGGATTTCAGACTAAAGTTATTATTGGCTTTGCGGACCGTGCAAGTGCCGAAGGATGGTACCATTCAGAGGCCTATCAGAAAATTATTAATCTTCGCAATCAAGCCATGAAAAGTCAGTTTCACCTAGTCGGATAAACGCCATTTTTGAATCTCAATACAATTTTCAAAGGAAAGTATAAAATGATTAAATTTACTCTACATACTACAGAGACGGCCCCGAAAGACACTTTGCCATTATTTGAAAAATCGCGAAAGGATTTTGGCATGATCCCTAATTTACATGCGGTTATGGGGGAAGCGCCAAGCATACTGGAAGCCTATCAAGCTGTTCATGAACTCTTTATGAAAACATCTTTATCGGCTGAAGAGCAGACCGTCGTTTGGCAAACGATTAATGTTGAAAATGAATGCCATTATTGCGTGCCCGCTCATACGGCAGTGGCCCATATGATGGGCGTTGAGGAAATGCTCTCAAATGCATTGAGAGACGGCAAAGCCTTACCCGAAAAGCTTGAAACACTTCGAAATTTCACCCTTAAAATATTGCGACAGAAAGGACGACTGAGCGAAAGTGACGTTGAAACATTTCTTGCTGCCGGCTTTACAAAGCAAAATATTTTTGAAGTCATACTGGGTGTGTCACAAAAAACCATGAGCAACTACGTTAATCATATTGCGGATACTCCGATTGATAAAGGATTTCAGAAATTCGCCTGGTCACCTGTCAATACGTAAGGGACCGGAAACAAAACTGGCGCTAATCCAGCCTGACGGTTTGCGATTTATACGCCGTAAATTGTCGGGCCGGATTTAAGTAAATGATGCGTAATTAAATTACCTTAGGAAGTAAGAACATGAAGTTACACAGCGCGTGGTATTGTCCTTTTGCTCAAAGAGCTTGGATGACACTTATTCATAAGAACATACCATTTGAATATATAGAAACCGATCCATATCTCATAACCGACGAATGGCTTGAAATATCGCAGAACACTGGTCAGGTTCCCGTTTTAATGCAGGAAAGTTCCGCTGGTCACGAAACGTCAATTGTTGATTCAAATACAATTCTAAAATTCTTAGATCAACATGAGGGAGAAGGTTTCTCGTTATCCTCTAATGGCTTCCAAAACCAAGATGACACAAGGCATTTTGGAATTTGCGCAGCAGATGCTAAAAAACAGCGGAAGTTCCGGGCCCTATTTTTACGGCGATAAACCAAGCTCAATTGATATTTCCTTCATTCCTTTCGCCTACCGGATAGAATTTTTACTGCAACATTTTAGAGGGTTCAAGTTACCCACAGGTGGTGATGCCTGGAAACGATATCATCAGTGGTATAACACCATGATCCAGCTTCCAGCCTTTAAAGAAACCGGATTAATATTTGAAGAGTATGAAAATAAGCTAATTGAATTTTATGTTCAGTATAGTGAAGGCGGAGGGCAACAGGATGTTACAGAAAGGGAATATAGAATATGTTGAATATAACAACTTCTTAACTAATTGTTCGTATGTTTAATAATAGGAGTGCAGTGGGTAATATTTAATCTAATATTTTATAAGAAACGCCATGTTTATCAAAGTTATTCTCAGCTATACGTTAAAAAAGCGCAATATGAGTATTGTAGGTAGCTTGTTATTGATATTTATTGCGGGGCTGAGCGCGTCAGCTCAAGAAATCACAAACAAGGTATTGCTCACTGACGAAGAAAAGAATTGGATTGCTACACATTCCGTCGTAAACTCATCAAATAATACAGCCAATGCACCAATAGACTTTGTAAGTGCCGGGGCACCGGCTGGATTGTCTATAGATTATTTAAATCTTATTGCAAATAAAGTTGGGTTGAAAATAAATTATGTGAATTACGCAACTTGGTCAGATTCTCTAGATGCGGCGAAGAATAAAGAGCTAGACCTTATTCACACTATTTCTCTCAATGATGAACGAGCTAAGTTTTTTAACTTTTCCGACACTTATTATAATATACCACTTGCGATGTATGGTCAGTTGGGGTCAGCAAGAATTAATAGCATGGATGACCTTAGAGATAAAAGAATTGGACTTATTAAAGGTTACATTGTTTCGGAGGCTTATAAGAGAAAATATCCCGATCTCAACTATGTTGATTTTAGCAACGAACTAGAAGTAATTAGAGCCTTATCTTTAAATAATATAGATATATATTCTGGCGAAGTTACCGTTGCCGACCATATCATATCGCAAAATAATATTATAAACCTAGAAATCGTTGGGGAAGATTTTATTCTGGATAAAAATGTAATTGACTTGCATATTGCCGTACACAAAGAAAATCCAACTTTAATGAATATTATTAATAAAGGAATGGCGTCAGTAACGGATGAAGAGTTTAAAGTAATTCTTGATAAGTGGCTTAAGTCCTCTGATGATACGGTTGATGGTATTGACCTTACTTTAGAAGAACAAACCTGGTTGGCAGAAAACAAGACAATAAGAGTAGCGGTATCCTTGGAGACCTCTCCGTATGAATTTCTCAATGAGAAGTCGAATATTAGCGGGATTACAGGGTCTTTCTTGAAAGAACTATCAAAAATATTAAATGTAGATTTTGTATGGTCGGGTAATACGACGTGGAATGATGGATTATCTAAACTTCAATTCGGCGACGCGGAAATTGCATCGTATGCTACCGTTACTCCTGAACGGGAGAAGTATCTTACATTTGCCGATAGTTACTTGAGGGATCAACAAGTCATCTTTGCCCGCGAGGAACAAGCTAGCTTTACTGGCCTTGAATTTATGGATGGAGCTGTTATTGCGCAAACCAAGGGTAGTGCAATCGCCGAATTTATCAAAGTTGATTATCCAAATATTATAGTAAGAACGGTAAATGATAATATTGAGGCCTTAAAATTAGTTTCAATTGGTGAAGCCGATGCTTTTATAAGCAGCATCCCTGCTACATCAGCGTATCTCACATCTGAAAATATCAATAATGTTCGGGTGACTGGCTCAACTCCCTACAACGTTGATAATGGGATTGCTGTTCGTTCTGATTTACCACTTCTTTTTAGTTCTATTCAAAAAGCATTAAGACAAATTGATCAAAATACAAGAAATGGAATATTAGCGGGGGTGCATACGGTTCCTTATGAAAAGCAAACAGATTATGGCCCCATATTATATGTGGTAGGTTTGGCAACAATCGCGGCCTTGCTAATTCTCATATGGAATAAGCAATTAATGACAGCCCGAAAAGAAGCAGTTAAAGCAAAGCTTTTAGCTGAAGAGGCCAATGAGGCAAAATCAAAGTTTCTTGCATCTATGAGCCACGAGCTACGAACACCACTAAATGCTGTGCTGGGTTTTGCTCAAATGCTGAAGCTTAATCCTAAAGATGCTCCTAACTTAAATAAAGACGAATATGTCGATCATATTCTCGAAGGGGGAAACCATTTATTAAAGCTTATTAATGATGTGCTTGATTTGTCTCAAATAGAGGCCCGGCAGCTTAATTTACATATAGAAGGTGTTGCCTCTAGTGACATTATTAATAACATCTTGTCTTCAATCGTTTCTCTATCAAATGCACGAAACATAATGATTGTTAATAATTTATCAGATGATAAATCGCCTAAAATCAAAGCTGATGAAACTAGGCTTAAACAGTGTCTTTATAACCTCCTATCTAATGCCATAAAATACAACATAGAGGGTGGAACCATCACCATCGACGGAAATGAAACTGAGGATGGATTTTACCGTATATCAATAACAGATACCGGCTTAGGGATTGCTAAAGTTGATTGTGCAGACGTATTCCAAATGTTCCAAAGACTTGATGAAAGTCCCCACATAGCCAATGAAGGTACCGGTATTGGTTTGGCAGTGACGAAGTTACTTATGGAACTTATGGCTGGCCGAATAGGATTTGAGAGTGAGGTGAACGTTGGAACCACATTTTGGCTTGAGTTTCCACGTTATCAAGCAATTTAGAAATATTAGTCTGGTCGAAACAGCGTACTGCGACCGTCCGCTTTGGGTCGTTAGGCGATACTTAGGGGGATTTGGAGTGGGCGGAAATTGTATTACCGTATGTTTAGGGCTACCGGTTTAAACGCTCTAACCAAATCCATATCCAGATGGCCATCCATTGACTGCATTATGTCATATGCTTTTTGATTGCTCATACTTGGTTTATAAGATCTTTTTTCTGTCAAACCTGAAAATACATCGGCGATAGCAACCATGCGTGCCATATCGCTCACCTGGGATCCTGTAAGGCTATCCGGGTATCCCGTTCCGTCTATCTTTTCGTGATGATGAATGGCTCCATCAATGATATCGATATGAAAATCGCTCCCTTTTAAAATTGTTCTGGAGTGTTCTGGGTGCAGTTGTAAGCGGCGGTGACAAACTAGTCCACTGAAGCGGCGATATT